>Ga0206942_1035_pt1 | contig 42227 bp, 31 predicted proteins | sample Alteio_BWOrgHeat_6_FD_153253 | JGI IMG/M metagenome (GOLD analysis project Ga0206942, IMG submission 153253) | Enriched cells from forest soil in Barre Woods Harvard Forest LTER site, Petersham, Massachusetts, United States -... | ecosystem: Environmental > Terrestrial > Soil > Temperate forest > O... | reverse complement strand
CTGTTGCCCGTGCAGCAAAGGCTTTACATATACCACAAATTTTAAGCACAGTTTCATCAAAAACGATTGAAGAAGTTGGCGAAGTAAACGACGACAATCCGCATTGGTTTCAATTGTATTGGGGACGCGATGATGATTTCACACGAAGCCTTATTCATCGTGCGGAACAGGCAAATTATTCGGCTATAGTTGTTACACTTGATACAAGATTGTTTGCCTGGCGTGAACGTGATATTCAAAATGCTTACCTGCCTTTTTTGTTTGATGAAGGACTCGCTAATTATTTTTCTGATCCTGTGTTTTTAAAAACATTAGGTAATCCTGATGAAGATAAAAAGCGTACGATGATGCATTTTGCACATTGCTTTTCTAATCCTTCATCTACATGGGAAAGCCTGGCTGTTATTCGTAATTGTACAAAACTTCCAATTATACTTAAAGGCATTCAGCATCCTGATGATGCGATAAAAGCAATTGATCATGGTGCTGATGGAATTATTGTTTCTAATCATGGTGGACGACAATTGGATGGTGCTGTTGGTTCGTTGGATACACTTTCAAAGATCAGTGAAGCGGTTGCAGGTAAAACAACAGTGTTATTTGATAGCGGCATTCGTCGCGGTGCTGATGTATTTAAAGCAATGGCATTGGGTGCAAACGCTGTGTTGGTTGGCCGGCCTTATGTTTACGGTCTTGCACTTAATGGGGAAGATGGAGTAAAAGAAGTGATGAGCAATTTATTAGCTGACACTGATCTTACGCTTGGTTTGGCAGGTTGTAATTCATGGGCAGAAACAAAAGATAAACTGATACGTGTTTAATTAATTTAGATGCGTTAATCTGATGCAATACTGTGAATATTCGTTTAATTCAACACTTTAATTTTTATACTTCTAAAGCTCACTTCGTTCCCATGATCCTGCAATAGAATATGTCCTTCTTTTGCTTCACCAAAATGATCCCATATTTTATATTTACTTATTGCAACCAAATCTTCAAATTCTTTTGAACCACGTTCATATTCCAGCACTTTAATTCCATTCAACCAATGCTCAACATGATTGTTTGGATACACAATTATTCTTCCCCAATTCCATTGTCCAACCGGATTAAAATATCGTTCATTTTTGTTGGCGGGAATTAAATCGTACAACGATGCAAGTGTTCTGTCACCATTTCTTCCAAGCTTTGCATCAGGATGAAGTTTATCATCTAAAACCTGGTATTCCAATCCGATAGCAGAGCTGTCACTTTTTTCGTTTAGTGTTACAAAATATTTTACACCACTGTTTGCACCGGATGTTAGCTTAAATTGAAACGTCAGATCAAACGCACTGTACTCATTTAATGTTACAACATCCCCACCGTTCTTTCCTTGCTCGCCGTTTGATTCAAGTACAGTTATCATACCGCTGTCAATTCTCCATCCATGATCAGGAAAACCTGTTTTAAAAGCACCGCGCCAGCCATTAGAAGTTTTACCATCAAACAAGAGTTTCCAGCCATTTTCTTTTTCAGTAGCTGATAAATTATTTGGTATCATGTTCACCACAAAAACGCTTTCAGGAAATGATGTTGAAGTAAGATCAGTTGTTTTTATTCGGATATCTTTCCAATACATTTTCTTTCCTGCCAGCGACGGATCAGGAACCGCATGCACCTGCAACGCAATAAAACCATTGTGCGAAACTGAATCAATTAAATAAGCAACAGGAATATTATTGATCCATGTTTTGATTGTATTGCCAATGGCTTCCACTTTATAATGATTCCATTCCGCAGTTTTAAAAGCATTTTGCGCTGTGGGATTTAACGTAACAGGATACAACCAGCCTCTTCTTCCTTCTTCATAAATTCCACCGCTCCATTTTCTTGATGAAGGATCTTCTTCAACCTGGTAACCATACACACGGCCTTTATTATTTCCATTTATTTCATTAGCATCAAAATGACTTCTTATTTGCACACCGCTATTGCTTGCAGTATCATCAACTTTTGCATCAAATTCTAAAATAAAATCTCCATAGTTTTTTTCTGTTGCCAAAAATGTATTGGGCGAGCCCGCAACAGTTGTTCCAACTATCATATTATTTTCAACAGTGTATTCGCCTGCACCAACAACGCGTTTCCAGCCATTCAAATCTTTTCCATCAAACAAATTTGTAAAACCATTTTGAGCAATAAGTGAAGATGTTATAATTAAATAAGCAAAAAAGAAAAATACTTTTTTCATAGCAAGAATTTTAACGCGTTGAAGATAGCAATTACAACTATTTATTTGCAGTATTTAAAACAATTAAAAAATTTATAGCTGCAAAAATGTTTTTATAACGAATTATTATTTTGCTTCGCAATCATTCAAACGTTTACATATAATCATTTTAAATGAAAAAAATCTTCTTGCTCTTTTTCGTTGTATGCACACAAGTTTCAGCACAAAATAAAACAGCACAAAAATTTGCCGCAACAATTACACCTGACGACCTCAAAGCAAAACTATCTGTAATTGCAAGTGCAGATATGGAAGGTCGTGAAACCGCAACAGAAGGACAGCGTAAAGCTGCTGCTTATATTGAAGCTTATTTTAAGAAATTAAAATTGTTGCCCGGCGATTCAGGAAAGTATCAAATGAGTTTTCCTGTGTTACAGGATTCTGTTGAAAATGCTTCTATGAGCTTGAATGGAAATTCTTTTGAATTGATAAATGATTTTGCACCGAATTCAGGTTTCCCCAACGGAAACTGGCAATTGAATGAAGTTATATTCAAAGGCGCCGGCACAAAAGATTCAACACAAAATAATGATAGCATTAAGGTTGCAAATAAATGGGTGATGATTGTTCCTGCAGTTGCCACAACATCATCTATGCGAATGTTGTCACAAACAATTCGTTTAGCAAATGAAAAGGCAGCTGCCGGTTTATTAATTGTTACTGATGACTTTCCTTTTAAACGGTTTACCCCGAAAGGCAGAATGTATTTGCCTGCATCTGCTGCTAAACCTTTTCCTGTAATGTTTATTTCAAAAAAAGTTGCTGCAGAAATTTTGCAAACTGATACTTCAAATATCAATGCATCATTTCAACAAAAAACTTACGCAGCAAATATTAATGTCAGCTTACAAAAAATAACCAACAATTTGCAAAGCACAGATGTGATCGGTGTTTTGACCGGCACTGATAAGAAAGATGAATACGTTTTTGTTACGGCACATTATGATCATTTGGGTAAACGAGATTCAGTTATATATTATGGTGCCGATGATGATGGCAGCGGAACAACAAGCGTGTTGCAGATTGCGCAGGCATTTGCTGTGGCGAGAGATAAAGGCTTTAAGCCAAGACGCACGATGGTTTTTATGACTGTTTCCGGTGAAGAAAAAGGTTTGTGGGGAAGTGAATATTATACTAATCATCCTGTGTTTTCGCTAGATTCTACATCTGTTGATCTGAATATTGATATGGTTGGAAGAATTGATCCTACACGCACTTATGGTGATTCATTAAATTATGTTTATACGATTGGTGAAGATAAATTAAGCAGTGATTTGATGAAGATTGAAGACAGCATTAATAACACATATTCACATCTCGAACTTGACCGCAAGTTCAATGATCCGAAAGATCCAAACCGGTTTTATTATCGCAGCGATCATTACAATTTTGCAAGCAAAGGCGTACCGATTATTTTTTATTTTAATGGTACGCATGCCGATTATCATCAGCCAACAGATACAGTTGATAAAATTAATTTTGACCTGATGAGTAAAAGAGCAAAGCTTGTTTTTTATACTGCGTGGGAAATGGCAAATCGTGATGCAATGCTAAAAAGAGATATTCCGCTTACTCAAAAATAATGACCAATCTTGTATTGCTTTTTAATAATTAGATGTTTCCATTCTTGTGTTTTCAAGATTTGCCCAAAGCACTTCAAGCTGGTAAGGAACATTTGGATTATTTATTTCCGGATCATAATATTGAAGTGAAATTTTTTCCGTTTTAGAAGAAGGCTCTTCAGTGTTCATGTAGTCATATCCAAACCCGAGTTTATTGTTGCCTGAAATTTTTATTTCCTTTTCATATTTCCAATATGATTTTATGCTGCTGCGTAGTGAATTAAAATTGCTCACCATGTCCTGGTAAGCAGTTTTTGAATATTCAGTAAGGAAATACGCTTTATACAATTTGCTGTCAGCAAACTCCAGATATAATTTAGTGTCTTTTCCTTTAAAACAGGCACTGCTGTCCGTTTGATATTCGATCGTTTCCAGTACTATCGAATCGCCGCCTGATGTTTTGTATGGTGGAATTTTATCCATGCTTTGTCTCACGATGGTAAGATTGAATGATTTATTCATTGTATCCAACACAGTCATTTTGTTCGTACCTGGTTCTATGGTAAACAATTTTTGAAAACCACAGGGCTGTATTTGTTGCGCTTTAGCGGTAACAACCAATGCTGACAGGCATACTATAAGTGTAATTTTGAGCATGATCTAAAAATTAAGAGATGTATAAATCCATTTAGATTAGAATGGTGTTATTAATTGAATAGCGTATTAAAAATACTTATATAAGCCCTATTGAAAAAATTTTTAAAATTTAGCTTTCGGTATGTTAACCGGATCGATCCTTCGCGTAAGTATAGATATCCTTAAATTATGTTTATACAAATTATGCAGTTGCAAGCTTGTTATTTTGTTGAATAGGATTGGAGTTCTCAGCACTATTTTGTGGCGAACTACAATAAACTGCAAGCCCTAACATTGACCACGCGAGAACGGAATAGTAGCAAGTAAGATTAACTGTAATTAAGCTTGTTCCAAAAACCAAACGGCTTATGACAATTGTTAGCGGAAACCATAACCCAACAATTAATGGCGCTGTGCGTTTCCATGTTGATAGTTGCTTTGCAAAGAAAACAGCCAAGCCTGTTATCAACATAAACATGTTGCTGACAGGCCAGAACAAATCAAGTATTTGGAATAATTCAGATGAAGTTGCTGGTTGAATAATGCAATATATGTTTGATATATCACCAGGTATTAAAAATACTATTTGAATGATGAGAATGATCTTACCAAATTTCTTTTTGCCTGCAGCTTTTAACTTATATAAACCAATGACGCTGCACAACCAGCCGGTCATATATATGAAGCAAAGCAAGCCAACCATGCTAGTTGGTTTGTAATCACCAAAAGCGCCATACATTTTTAATTGCAAGGCGAGAGAAGGACTGCATACGATGCCGATTAAACCTAAAGTGCGTGTACTCATTTTATTTATTATATGCTGAATAAGATTTGTCAAAAGTATTCGACACGTTTAGCTGCATCAATCGCATGTTTATGTATAATTTTTCTGTACTTGGAAATATTTTTGAATGAAACATCACATCTTATAATAATTATTAAATAAATTGATTTTGTAAATTCACCCTAATGAAGTTTTTAAACACACGACTGCTTGGATTAATAGGTATTGTTTGCGCTCCATGGGTTTTTATAGATTTTATGAACACCGGTTGTATGAACGATTTATTATTTCACGCATTAGCGGTCTGCGTGATCTTTTTTTTGTAACAGGATGGATATGCAGTGTGGTTGGTTTGTACAAATTGCAGGCAATGGGCAATAAGCGCTGGCAGAAAAATATAATGTTTATTCAGCTTATACTTTTAATAGTGCTTGCCTGCTCATGTTTTTTCAAAATCGTTTTTCCACGCGCATCTTCAACAATATTTCATTATCTCTTTCTTTTATGGCCGGCAGCAGGTTTTTTTATGGTAATAACAGGCAGTATAATTCTGTTTGCAAAAAAATTAAAAGGCTGGCGATTATATGTCCCTTTAATTGCTGGCTTCTGGTTTCCTGAAACAGTTATGGTATATTATTTTACAAAGAACTCGTTATTGTCGCTGGTTATTTCAGGTGTTTATTCAACCATAATTTTTAGTTTGCTTGGTTTAAGTGTTTTTACTGCTGACTATATATCTTCAGCAAGAAAAATATCTTATTGAACTATTGTTTGTGAACTGTAGTAATGAGATAGATGAAATTTTTTACCACACGCATACTTGGAATAATCGGGATCATTGGCTCGCCATGGGCATTCATAGATTTTATGAATAATGGTTTGTATGACCGCTTTGTGCTTACTTCAATGAGTGGTTTGCGAAATTTTATTTTTATAACAGGATGGACATGCAGTATTATCGGTTTGTACAAATTACAGGCAATGGGTAATAAGCTTTGGCAAAAAATAATTATGATCATTCAAATCGTATTATTATGTCTTGCCAACTGCTGGAACATTATTGAAATATTTGCACCGCGATCTTCATCAAAAATATTTGACCTTTTAAATTTAGCATGGCCGATTGCCGGTTTATGGATGCTGATAACAGGCATTGTAATATTGTTTGCAAAAAAACTTCAAGGCTGGAAATTATATATACCATTATTCGCCAGCTTTTGGTTTATCGTCACAACACTCATTTATTTTACCGGTTATGTTAGTTCATCTTTTCTAATTGCTTCAGGTATTTATTCAATGGTTGCTTTTAGTTTGTTAGGTTTTGCCGTAGTAATTACCAGTAAGAAAACTTCCACTGTAAATCAACCTTATTATAAAGCCTGAATTCACTTCTGTATGTGATAATTTATTCTTTGAAAAATGTATTCTCACATGTTCATGCTATTTCAGCGCTATCAACCGAAAATAATTTTGCTTTAAAATTTATTGTATGAAAAATTCAAATCAACTAAAGAAAAATGTACTACTGATATGTTTATTTACTGCGCCTTTGCTGCAATTAATCGGTGATGCTTTATGGATAACACACAACTATGCGTATTCATGGAATATATGGCGCGAGGCAAGTTGTATATTCTTTGTGCCAGTTGGATTTTTATTGGCACGCTTGCTTGAAAGGAAAAGTTTTATTTGGGCAATGATTGCCTGTGCTTTATTTGTTACAGGCTGTTTTGGCGTGGCAACCATGATGCCTTTGTTTCGGTTAGGAGCCTTTTATCCGATACATGAAGCCCACGAGTTTCCCGAAATTGTAACGACTGTTTTAGATAAGAAATTATTTGCAGTAACATTATTTCCGCTCGGTTTATGTTTTCCTCTGAGCCTTGTTGTTTTCGGTATTTGTTTTTTGAGATATAAAATATTAAGCAGGTTAATAGGAGTATCAATATTTATAAACGGAATTTTATTTTGGCTGGGCAATGCAGGAGAGATGGATAAAATACTTATTGTTGGAGATGCATTTCTTTTGATAACCTTATGCTATGTTGGCTATTCAATTTATAACCGCAGAATTAAGTTAGTTACTTCGCCACAACTGTCTTCATAAACATAAACACGAGTTGATTATTTTTTAACGCAACTAATTAAGTTGTGTTTTTATTTATACCATTCGGCTTTTAAATGCTTTGGCAACAGCTTCGCTTTTGCTGTTCACCTGCATTTTTTCATATATCTTTTTTATATGGCTTCTTACGGTATCAATTGAAATGAACATTTCAGCAGCGATCATTTTATAACTATAACCATTCACCAGTAATTGCAAAACAGTTTTTTCGCGTTCTGATAAATTATAATCTTCATTGGTGGTTGTGTGTATTTCAGAAAACATATTCAACACCTGTGCTGCGATAGAAGACGTCATTGGCGCACCGCCCGTTTGTGCATCTTCTATATATTCCAGCAATTTTGCAGGTTGTGTTTTCTTCAATATATAACCATTGGCGCCGGCCTTTAAAGCTTCGAAAACATTTTTGTTATCATCAAAAACAGTAAGCATTAAAACCTTCACCTGGCTATTATGTCCACGAATTTGTTTCAACCCTTCTAAACCATTTGTGCCACGCATATCTATATCCATCAATATTACATCAGGTTTAAAAGCTTCAACTTCATCCATCACATTATTGCAATTTTTGAAAGTTGCCAACACTTCAAAACCCATTGTGCCATTAATAAGCATCGTTAATCCTTCGCGAAACTGCGGGTTATCTTCGTAGATCAATACTTTAATCATACAGTAAAATTATAGCTTGTTGTATTGTACACAAACACATAATCATGTGGTTTGCATTTCAAGTTTTATTTCAGTGCCGTTATTTGTTTCAGATGAAATATTGAATCGTGCTTTTAGTTTTTCTGCGCGGTCACGCATATTATTTAGGCCGTTGCCACTATCTGCATTTTGCAAAATAAAACCAATGCCATTATCTTTTATGATGAGAGACAATAAACGATCTTTTAATCTTACATCAATATTCACGTCCGTTGCATTTGCATACTTCGCAATATTATTGACGGCTTCTTTGAATATTAAAAAGATGTCGCGCCGTTGTTCCATATTTAGTGCAACGTCATTTGCTCCTTCATCAAAATGAAGTTTTACTTCTATGTCTTTTGATTCAAGTACTTCACCTGCAAACTCACGCATACGTGCAAAAACTTTTTGCATGCTGTCATTCATAGGATTAATGCTCCAAACAATATCATCCATTGCTTCCATCATTTTGCTGCTGCTTTCGCTGATCTTACTAATATATTCAGTTGCTTTTGCAGGTTCGTCCATCAATTTGCTTTTTGCCATTGTGCTTAAAATATTGATAGTGCTTAATGCAGAGCCAATATCATCATGCAGATCTCTTGAAACTTTTTGCCGAACCGCTTCAACAGCCAATATTCTTTTTATGCTTAATGAATGCAGCCAGTAAGCGCCACCGATAAAAGTAGCGCAACAAGAAATAATAAACCATGAACTAAGCCAGAAAGGAACTTTTATTAATAGTCGCAAAGCTGTTGTTTGAATATGTTCATTGCATTTCAATTTAAAATCATAACCGCCCGGCGGCAATAAAGTATAGCTTACTGTTGCAGTGCTTCCGGCTTTGATCCAATCTTTATCAGCACCTTCTAATTTATAATAAACAGCATCATGCTTGATTGTTGTATCTGCAAATGCAAATGAAATAGTAATAACATTTTGATCAGGCGAAAGCTCAATTCTTTGTAAACTTAAAATTGAATCTATGGAAAGAGCATCATTAAAAATTTTAAAGCCTGTTATAACCGGGCAACTATCATTTTGATTTGTGGCTATAGTTTTTTGCGCAGTTGCATTAATAAAAATTACCAGTAATATTAAAATACTTAAACCTTTCACATAAGCTTTTTTACAATTCGCAATAGGGCAAAAACCATGATAACAAAAATAAGAATGTGTGATATATAAACATTAATAGCGCTGCATTTTCACATGCTTATGTGGTTGCTAACGGTAGTCGCAGCCTCTATTTTTGATGCCTTTAATCAAAAAAATATCAATATGAAAAAGATAAATTTTAAAATGAAAATGATAGCTCGCAAAATAAGTTTTGTAAGCTTAACAGTTATTGCATTATTGGCTTCTTGCAAAAAGACAAATGATTCTCCCGGAAGCGGCGATGGTGGGGGCGGAGCGCATGTTTTGCAGGGAACAATTTATGATCCACAAGGCAATAAATTCAATATTCAAAATGCGCATGTTACCGTACATGCTGTAGGCAACATTGGCAGCATAGGTGATGACAATGTTAGCTATGATATGGAAATGGATGGCAACAGTCATTACCAGGCAAATGTGGAAAGTGGTATTTATGTTTTTCACGCTACTGCTTTTATGCCGCTGAATGGCAAAACAGTTTGTATTGATCTTGCTCCAACTGATGGAATCTCGCCGGATATTACACAGGCAACTGCACCCGGCATAACCAAAGATTTTAAACTGCATTTAACAGGTCTTGCTAAGTGGGGACGTGCAGATAAAGTAGAAGATTATTTTGGTGCACATATAAATTTTGCAGATGGTAAATATGTTTTTGGAAGCGATGGATACTGGCATAATCTTGCTACCGATCATCCAGGTGCAACAATTGTTTTTCATCTTGCTATTGAAAGCACATTGATTGATGGCTCGCAAGGACAAGACCAGCAAGTGCAATGCGCAGTTGAAGATTTGAAAAGCGGGCTTTGGTTTATAAATATTCCTTTTGCAAAGTATAAGGTTACTACAACGTTAGTTGAAGCAAACGGTGCGCAGAAACCTTTAAAACTTAGTTTTATTTCAACAGCAGCAACACATTCAAATTCTTTAGAGCTTCTCTTTCCACCAAATCCTGACGATGATTATGGTCATCCTGAAGAACCATTAATGGCGGTTTGGGAAGATTGATAATGATGTAAAAATATTTTGACTTATTAAATGAGCGGCACAATGTTGCTCATTTTTTATTACTGCTAATTAATTACTTATTCATGTGAAAACTTTTTAGCATCATTCCTGTAAACCACAGTTTTTCACATGTTCATGTAATTGTTACAACTAACGCTCAAAAATAGTTTTGCTACATAAACAAACGATCATGAAAACGCAATTCATAATTATTATTTCAGCGATAACAATTGTTTTATCAGCTTGTAAAAAAAATGATATATCTGTGCCAAATAATCATCCTGGTTTGCATACGGGAACAGTTACAGGAAAAGGTACTCCAGCCGGTAATCTAATAACAAAAACCATTGGCAGCAGCGGCGGAAATATTTCAAGTGCAGATGTAAATATCTTAGTAACAATTCCTGAAGGCGCTGTTAGTACGAACACAACATTTTCCATTCAGCCTATAACAAACAAAACGCCAAACGGTCTTGGACTTGCTTATCGTCTATTACCTGAAGGAATACACTTTAATAAAGATGTAACGATAAGTTTTCATTACAATGATAGTTTAATAACCGGCACAGATGCTTCGCTTTTATATGTTGCATACCAGGATACAAATGGTGTTTGGATGGCTAAGAAAAATGCATCAGTAAACAAAGACGCAAAAACTATTTCAATATCAAGTTCGCATTTTAGTGACTGGTCTTTATTAACCAATTATGTTTTAATTCCTGATGAAAATGAAATTCTTCCAAATGCAACAGATGAACTTACAGTAAAAGAAATAGAAATGTTAGGCGATTTAAATACAGGTAATGAAGTACCGGTTGATACAAATGTGACAGACAAAAAAGTAGTTAAATGGGGATTGGTTTATCATGAAGGTGATATTTATCCTTCATCGTCAGAGCCAACAGCGAAGTATGTTGCGCCTGGAGATGTGCCTCAACACAACCCGGTAATTGTGTCCGCAGAAATTGATAATCTTGAAAGCAATGAAGGTTCAAATGGTAAAGTAATTATTTATGCAAACATTACTATCGCTGCACAAATAATGACAATTAATATTGATGGTAATGTGCAAACCTATGCATCATGTCTCTTGTTTACTAACCTGCTTACTTCGGCAACAGTAATCCAAGGTGGACCTAGTGAAGATTCAATAGCATGCCTTATATCAATCACCGGTGATAATGCAGGCACTTACAATTTTACAGCTGGTGCATTAGTGAATAATAGTGTAATAGTAACCAGTGGATCTACTGGTTATTTTAATGGTTATGCAGATTGCGATGGCAGCGGTTTGAAAACTACAGACGGCACAATAACTATTAAAAACTGGAATGATGTTTCAAAATATATCGAGGGCTCTGTAAGTGGAACTTTAGCTACAGGTAAGCGTTGCGAATTAAATTTTAAACCAGTTTATATAAGCTTTCGTGCATTGAGAATGATGTAAATCTTGTGGCAACAATTCATACTTTAAATAAGCAATTGACTAATCAAAAAAAGCAGTTGATTCTTACTAAACAAACTAAACGTTTACTACATTTTATTTTAGCACTATAAATATTTTTTATGAAAAAGATTTTTCTTGTATGCGTTGTAATTTTTTCTGCGCTTTACGCATCAGCGCAAACAAAAACTGCTCAAAAATTTGACACGATTTACATGAAATCAAGCGAAGTAAAAATTGGTTCAATCACTGCCATAAACGATGCTTCAATTGATTTTATACACAAAGGCGAAACACTTAATTACACACTAAAAAAACCTGATATTGTAAAGATCGTTTTCTACAGCGGTCGTGTTGAAATGATCAATGACCCTTCAGAAACGGCAAAAACAAATTCGACAGTTGCACCTGTTGATCATCATAACAAAGCTGCTGTTTTGCCTTTTGCATATATCAATACACAACAGGAAAATAATCCTGAAATGGGTTTTAAAGTGCAGCAGGAGTGTTATATATTTTTAAGTAATAAAGCTGCAACGCTTAACATACAAGATCCTGTAACAACAAATGCTTTGCTTGGAAAAGCTGGTATTACTGCGGAAAATATTAGAAATTATACAATGCCTGAACTATGCAATATTTTAGGTGTTGAATATGTGCTTCGCGGAATAGTTACATCAAACATGTCAAGCGTTACATCCTCAGGCAATGCCTCGTATAATGCAAAGGATGGCAGCAGTGCGGATAAGAATGGTGTTTCCAATAAATCTTCCGGCAGTGTGTATGCTTCTAACACAACGCAGGAAAATTTTAAAACTTCTGTGCTGATGGAAATTTATAATGATGAAGGAAAGAAAATGTATGGACAGGATCGCACTTCTTTCTGGACAACTGTTGATGCATATAAAAATACATTGCAGTTCCTGTTAAAGAAAACACCTATTTACGGTTTATAGCATCAGCTTTTTTCCCCGATAAACTGATCGCCTTGGTGTTTGAATAAAACATTAAAAGTGGTGAGACTTCCATAAATGCGGGTGATGTATTGCTGAAGATCGATCTTGTCTTCATCGGTAAGTAATTTATGTGCATTGATACGTTGCTCCATTACCCGCAGTCTGTCGCGAAGCATAACTATTTTGTGGAAGAAAACTTCTATCGGCACTTCTTTTTCTTTTAATGTTACATCGCCGGGTTTCAAAATCATCACACCATTTTTCCATTTATCGCCCAACGAAATAACTTCTGTAATGTCGCTCCATTCTCTTAAAATTTTAATCAATGCATCTTCTGCTTCACTAAAACTTACATTATACTCCGGTTCAATTCGTTCAATTACTTCAACATTAAAATCTTTTGAAACAGGTTTTATATCACTATCAATAAAACAAACGTCGTACACTTTTTTATGCAGGCGAATAACTACACCAACGCCATAAGAAGGATGTTTGATCCTTGAACCAATACCTAAGATTTCCATGGTTTTGTTTTGCGTAAAAATAAATGTTGTAAGATAAAAACTGCAGCTTAGAATTGATTTTTGCCCGCTATTTGTATATTTTCTTTTATGCCTTCAACCGTCATCGCTTCATTCAGTTATAATGAAGAAACAAGCAAGCTGACAATTGTGTTTGTTTCCGGAATGGTGTATCAATACAAAAACGTTCCCGCAAAAATTTACCAGGACATGAAAGGTTCAAGATCAAAAGGCAGCTATTTTAATTTGCACATAAAAGACCGTTTTGAATTTGAAAAGATATCGTGATTGGCGTTACAATTCATACGCGAAAATCCTCAATTCATTACCGATACAATGTGATTTATTGCGCCTCTGTAAATTCTCTTAAATAAAACACAGTAATTTGTAATAATGCAGCTCAGGCTTCCGCGATATACAAGTAAGGATTATGTTATCATGCTATGGACAATGATTCCATTTGCCGTGGTGCTGAACATTCTAATTTTTGGGAAGCAATATTTTAGCGGGTGGGGAATTTTTTTGTTTGCCACTTTAATAACGATGGCTGCAACGTTCATTGATTTTACGCTATGCGGCGGAGTTGCAGTAATTCTTAAAAAAAGATTTCCATTTGACAGTGAAGTAAGAAAGCGGCTTACCATCATGATCATTATTTTCCTGATCATCTCGGGCTTGTTTTTATACTTGCTTTTTTCAGGATATGCCTTGATCCGTTTTTATAATTATAGTTTTAATCAAAGTGGTTTTACATTGGCTTATATAAGCATGGGTGTGCTGAATATTTTTCTAACTTTTTTACATGAAGGTGTTTCAAGATTTGAACGCTGGCGGGCAAATCTTTACGAAACGGAAGAGCTTAAAAAAACGGTAAAGCAATCGCAATTATTAGGTTTAAAAAGCCAGGTGAATCCGCATTTTCTTTTCAATTGCCTTAACTCATTATCAAGCCTCATAAATGAATCTGAAAAAGAAGCAGAAAAGTTTTTAGATGAAATGAGCAAGGTTTACCGGTATATGTTGCGCAACGATGACGATATTCTTGTGCCGCTGGAAAAAGAACTCTCATTCATTCAGTCTTATTACGCTTTATTAAAGGCAAGATATGGCGGCGGCATTCAACTTGAAATCAACGTAAATGAAAAAGACAAGCAATGTTTGTTGCCTCCGTTGAGTTTGCAGGTAATTCTTGAAAATGCTTTCAGCCAAAATACTACACAAAAAACATCGCCGCTTAAAATTCAAATCTATTCAGATAATAATGGCGAGATCGTCATTAAAAATAATGTGCAGCCTAAAACAATTGTAGAGGCTTTGGATCATGAAGCGGGACTTGATAATCTTGTCAGCAGGTACAGGTTATTAAATCATGTGCAACTGGTTATTGCTGATAAAAAAAATGAACGGATCATACATTTACCATTGATCAACTGCAGGGAGGAGGTGAGTTTATGAATGCATTAAAGCCAACAAAAACAGAATGGATAAGTTTTTTTATACTGATGCCGTTGATTGATTTTGCAATAATATATATTCTTTTCGACGTTAAGATTTGGCATAACACTATCGCTTTAATTATTGCTTTCGCTTTAAATTACTTGTTTGGTATTTGCGCTTTTTGTTTGAATGTTTTAGCGATGCATAAATTTCAGCTGGCATTACCTGAGTTGAAGCAGACAGTAAAGCGCGTTACATTAATTGTGCTGTCACATATTGTAATTACGATGGTAATATTTGGTACCGCGTATAAAATTTATGATAGCGTTTCTTTGTTTGGTTTTACAACAGATTGGCAGCAAATGAGTTTATCAATTTGGTTGGTGATTGGAATGGCGATGCTCAGCGATACGCTGTATGAATCTGAATTCATTTACAAAAAATACAAAGACAGTATTGTTGAAAAGGAAACGATGCAGCAACTCAGCATTCAACAGGAATTTGATACATTAAAAAGCCAGGTAAACCCTCATTTTCTTTTTAATTGTTTTAATACTCTATCATCTTTGATAAGCGAAGATAAAAACCAGGCAGAAATTTTTTTGAATGAATTAAGCAAAGTATATCGCTACCTGTTGCGCAACAATGAAGACAGTTTATCAACGTTGCAGGACGAGCTGAATTTTATTCAATCTTATTACCGGCTTTTAAAAACAAGGCATGGAGAAGCAATACAGCTACAGGTAGAAGTAGATAGAAAATATTATAAATATTTGTTGCCTTCCCTTAGCCTGCAATTGCTGGTAGAAAATGCGGTAAAGCATAATGTTGTTTCAAAACAACAGCCGCTGGTAATAGATATTTTTAGCATGGAAGGAAATAAATTAGCGGTGAATAATAATCTTCAACCAAAGAAAATAAAATTGCCTTCCAATAAAATTGGTTTAGCAAACATTCAATCAAAATATGACTTGCTTAAACAAAGTGGTTACGAAGTATTGAAGGATGCAAGAAATTTTACTGTTGTGCTTCCGCTGATCTGGAATAATGGCGGTGAAATGCAATTCTCATTTGTTCAAAAAAACAGCGAACATCTTAACATCAAGTAAAAACTTTTAAACAATGAACATGCGAATATTAATTGTGGAAGACGAAGATCTTGCCGTAAAAAAAATAAGAAAAACACTGAGTGAAGTAGATGCTTCTGCGGATGTGGTTGGTGTTACTGACAGTATTGTTTCAACTACAGAGTGGTTGCAAATAAATGCGCAACCTGATCTGATACTGATGGATATTGAATTGTCTGACGGGCAAAGCTTTGAGATATTCAGCCGTGTGCCCGTTAAAAGCGCGGTTGTATTTACTACTTCGTATGATGAATATGCATTGAAGGCATTTAAAGTAAACAGCATTGATTATTTATTGAAGCCGATACAAAAAGAAGACCTGGAAGCTGCATTAAACAAGTACAAACAAATGAAACAATTGTACAACACAGGCAATGGAAAAACTGATGTGAACATGGATGCGTTGGTAAAGGAGTTGCAACAAAAATTACAACCAAAAGAGTACAGGAAAAGATTTTTAGTAAAGCATGGACAAAAACTTGTTTCGATAGAAGTAGATGAGATAGCTTATTTTTTTAGTGATGGAAGATTGAACTTTTTTAAAACAGATGATAACCGGAAGTTTGTTGTGGATTATACAATGGATGAATTAGAAGACATGCTCGATCCGCAAAGATATTTTCGCATAAGCCGTGCATTTTATGTTTCAGTAAAAAGTATTGCACAGATACATGATTATTTTGGCAATCGTTTAATGCTGCAGCTTAAACCTTCAGTAGATAAAGAAGCTATTGTGAGCCGCGAAAAGGTTTCAGACTTTAAGAAATGGATGGGAAAATAATTAACTGATTAGTTGATTTGATAATGTGATAACTATAAAGACACAAGTAATATCAGCGAAACGCCTTTACTATCATTTTGAATATCTGATTCTGCATTGATAACTTCTGCACGCTGTTTAATTTCTTTTGCAGTTTGTTCTGCAACTGCAGTTGAAAAATTCACTTCACTATTTTGAATTTTCATTACCAGTTTTTTACCTGCATGATCTATATTGATCGCACTAACTGATTTGCCTGCTTCTTCTGCAATGGTGCGTAATGTTTTTTTGAAAATAAGAAACAATTCATGCCGCACTTTCATATCAAGTTTTAAATGTTTTATTTTTTCGTCCACTTCCATTTGCACCTGTGTTGGAAATGTGCTTTGAATATTTTCCGCATATTCTTTCATACGCAAAATTGTTTTTTCCATACTGTCGTTCTGTGGGTTCAATGTCCAAAGCATATCATCCATCGAATCACTCATGCTGCGACTTTTATCGCTTATCTGCCCTATATATTCTTTTGATCTTTCAACATCTTTATCCGCTTTTATCTTGGCCATTTCGCTCAGCAGGTTAATATGATTTAAAGTTGTGTTCACATCTTTATGCAGGTTTTGCGCAATTTGTGTACGCACTCTTTGTAAAGCCTGTATCTTTTTAATTCTCTCTTTATCGAAGAAATAAAATGCAGCAAATATTAATAATATAAAGAAACCGAGAAACCACCATGTATTCCAGAAAGGCGGCACTACACGCAAATGCAATTCTGTTATGCCACTTTCTTTGCCTTCTGAATTTTCCGCTTTTACTTTAAAAGTATAATCTGCCGGAGGTAAATAATTATATACCGCTTCATTAAGATTCCTTGTAGTCTGCCATGTTTTATCAATGCCTTCAAGCATATAATAATAATGCAGTTTGTTTTGCGGTGTATAATTCAATGCGCTGAATTCAATAGTCACTGAAGTGTTGTCGTATTTTAAATCAATGGTTTTAAAACTCGTTAATGAATCAACCAGCAAAGGCACATTGCCTAAAGAAAAATTTGTAATGGCTACATTGCCTGGCCCTGCATTTTTTGAAATAGCTGAGGGATCAAATGCCACGAAATTTTTATCAGTTAGATAAATAAGCCTTCCATCTTTCGTTTTATAATCACCTGCTACATTAAAAAGATCATAACTAATACCATCTCTTCTGTCGAAAGTGGAAAATATTTTCCTGTTAAGATCGAACCTGCATAATTGGTTGGCCATTCCAAGCCAAAGAATGCCTTTATCATCTGCTTCAACACTCAACACTGTATTTGAAGGCAAACCATTTTCTTCGCTGATGTGTGTGATCTTATTGGTTTTGATATTAAGAATATCTAACGCTTCATCTGCAATCAGCAGTAAGCTGTCATTATAAGTATACATGTCGTTAACGCTGTTGCTCCATAATCCTTCATGATTTAAGTTGCCTTGTGTATAATGAGCCAACATTTTATTAGTAGAAGGATCATATTTATACAAACCATCATTAAGGCAACCAACCCAAATAGAACCGTCACCGCCTGTGCACATTTTTTGAATATAATAAGGACCTTTTTCTTTAATGAGTTCATAACCCTTGTGAATGTCACCATCTGCAGTCTCCATGTTCCATTTTACAACACCACCATTCTGCAATCCAAACCATAAGTTACCAAACTTATCTTCTGTTACTTGCCGTATTGTGCTTCTTTTAAAAGCACTATCATGCAATACTTCCAACTTCTTTTTTTTCGGATCGTACACAGCCATTTCACCGCCCTGCATACCCATCCATATTAAACCTGTTCTACTATGTTCATGCACACACCACATCATGTAAGATCTTGTAAGTATCTGCAGTTCCGGTGATAATGTTAATGCATTCAATTGCTGGTCATAATAAAACAACCCGGCACCCCATGTAGTAAAAAGAAAATTGCCGTTTTTTAATTCACAGGCATTGGTTACACCTGCTTCAATGGATTCTTTATTGGGTGCGTGTTTTAGTTTGTAATTATTAAACACCTGCATATCGGGATTAAAAACAAAAACACCATTATCTGTTGCAACCCAAATATTGTGTTGCTTATCTTCCATCATTTGATATACGCGGTCAAAAGTTATGCTTTGTTCTCCTGCATACACATTCGGAATAAGTTGAAATGGTGATTTATCATTTCCTGTAAACTCAGCTATAAAACTTCTGCCATAAAACCATTTGCGCCCGTTTTGTTGAAACAAATTGCCGTTTAATTCAGTGTAACCAAAATTGAATTGCCTGGCTATGCTGTAGGCTTTTTTTTCGCCCGTTTTAATATCAAGCGCACATACATACGGAGTATTAGGCATTAAAGGCCAACTGCAATACCATAACGTATCGTTTTTATAATCAAAAAAACTTGTTACAGCAGAGTCATTACCAAGATGATTAATAAAAATGTCATTATCAGGATTATGACCACGATAATTTAGATTGCCTGTTTTATCATTATATGTCATCAGGTTGCCATAAACAGCTATCCAGTAACTATTGCCATTATCAATACTCTCCATATCAGTTATGCGCTTTTTAGCAGAAAGTTTAAATGCAATTTTATGCCTGAATATTTTAGCAACAGGATCATATATAAAAATGCCTTTTCCTTCAACATATAGTGCTATATAGCCATTGGCAGCTCTGCCAAAAAATATTACATCGTAAGGATCATTCGGGTCTTCATCTTCTATGGGAACTGCTGTAAAGCTGAATTTTTTTGTATCGAAGAAACCCATCTTTTCACCAGCATATAACCACAGGTTCCCATCTTTATCCATAGTAATCTGCAGTATAGAATTTGCAGGGAGCGAATGAGGATTGGTGCTTGAATGCCTGAAGGTTAGAAACCTGCTGCCATCATAGCGCTGTAATCCATCAACAGTAGCCATCCATATATAACCCTGTTGATCCTGCAGTATGTTAAATACCGAATTTGAAACAAGTCCATTACTTGTGCTGTAATGGGTAAATGCATATTGCTTTTCCTGTTGAGAAAAAATAGCTGAAGGAAGCAGTAAAAAAACAAATAAACAGTAACGTATAAACCACATTGGTATTCAAATATAATTCAGCGCAAAACTAAATAAATGCAACAGGAGATTTACCTGCATGAATTGATGCAAACACAGGATGAATTGTATTTTTTTGGCGACCAGGTGCGTGCATGAATTTAGCACGGTGCAACCTGCCCCGCATTTGTTACGGGAGCACTCCCTTGTTCCGCATTAATTCTGCACATCATTTATAAAAATGCACTTGTTTCTTATTGCAGGTTATATATGCTTTTCATCAATCCGTACCTGAAAATAACAACTGCTGCATTATGCGCTTCTCCTGTGTTTTGATATAAATTAATCTTGTACCATAATTATAAAAAATCAAAATCATGAAACGCTTAAATTCATTTTCTCTTATTCACAAAGGCCTTCGCGCCATGCTGTATGATGCGTCTTTAAGCTTACAGCAAACAGATTTTTCAATTGCAGCAGAAGCAACAATTGCATTAACAAAAGTTGATAAGGTGCTTTTCGCATTCGATCGCCATGCACACCATGAGGACAGTTTTATAATTCCTATGGTTGAAAAATTTGAACCTGAACTTGCAGCATCATTTGAAAAAGAACACGTGGAAGATCACCACTTAGGCAATTGTTTAAAAAACCTGCTGGCTATTTATGAAAACACTCTATTGCCTGAAGAAAAAATAATGTGCGGCTCTGCTATTGTAAGATCTTTTACTGAGTTTTTGGTATTCAATCTTCAGCACATGGCAAAAGAAGAACACCTGCTTAACCAGGCATTATGGGAGCATTATACAGATGAGCAAATAATCGAAACAAGCAATAAGTTGGTAGCGTCAATTCCTCCGGCAGAAATGCAGGATGGCGCAAGATGGATGTTGCGTGGCATGAGTACAACTGATGCTATTGGCTGGCTGAAAGGCATAAAAAATTCAGCACCCGTTTTTGCATTTAATAACCTTATGAATATAGCAGAAGAAGAACTTAGTGAAACACGTTTTACTATAGTACAGGAAAGTTTGGAAGAAGAAGTTTTAGCATAAGGATTACAGGTAGGATTAAGGTAAACCTGCAGGATATTTCGTGCGGGTTTTTTGTTTGTTGAAATGCTTGAAATTATTGCTGTTTTTAATCAACCTATTTCAGGAGGAAACACCGCTTTAAGCAAATTCACTGGTTAGCTGTAGGCTTTGTGTCAGTTTTATTTGCCTAAACTTACAGTGACTTTAATGAGGCTGTTTTCATTCTCTTGGGTTTTTGCAATAAGAGTCACCCGACTATTTTTATTAAATCTTGGATGGCATCTTGCTTCTGTATTTTTTGCAAATTCTAATGCTTCAGGAACCGATAATATTTTGTTGTGATATTTATGACATTCGTCACAGCATCCATATGAAAATATTTCAACACCAAGTAGGTTGGAGTAAGTCAAGTCCATGTATTTAATTTCGTTTTCAAATTGCAATGCTTGAATGCGTCTACTGTCTTTTTTTTCGAGCGCAAGTAAATAAGCCATATATCTATATGTTTCACCTGTCATCTTATAAAAGTCTTGCATGTTTATGCCTCCTTTCTGTAAGGCATCCCCAATCTCTAATAATATTTTCTGAAATAAAGTCCAAGCATAATCTTCAATTGATTCGTCTTTACTATAAAATTTTTTTAATTGCTTTTGAGTTATTCCATACTTTTTAAAATAATATCCAAAGTCTTCAATCAGTGATTTCATTGTAAGTTTCATGAAAAGTTATTTTAACTATGCATGGTTTGAAGTTAAGTCTAGTTTGCAGGTAATGCCAATATTACCGTAATTAAAAGACATTCAAAAAAATTTATCCATTCCCAATCAATGCTTTTCTGTTCGCTTTTTTGTATAGCCTGTTTCGGCAATACGCAACTATTAAATTCCAAAACAAAAAAGGCAAAGTTTACACTTCACCTTTTTGCTGATGTATATTTCTAAGTTTTATTTCTTTGCAACATCCGGTGTTTTTGCAGCAGGTACTGTTTTCAAAAATTTATAGATCGCCTTCAACTCATCATCTGTCATACGCTTAAAATTATTCCAGGGCATTTCACTCTGTTCAAAAACTTTGCCTTTACGAAACCTGTCAATAAATTGTTGTTGTGTCCATGTATAAATTCTGCCATCGGCATCATTGGTAAGATTGGGTGGCATTAGGCCACCAGCCATCGGTCCTCCACCGGATAGAAGAGGAGCAATATAAGCGCCACTCATATCACGCTTTGTATGACAGCCGGCGCAATTGCCAACACTTAAAACAAGATATTTTCCATAAACCGCAGTAGTATCAGGTTTTACAGATGCCGGCACTTCGCCTGAAGGTCCAACCGGTTTTACCATATAGGCTTTCACTGCATTACCCATTAAATTCAGTTTATTATCAGGCACTTTATTTTTAACAGGCTGCAACGTTCGTAAATAAGAAATAACCGCTGTAAGGTCTTCATCGCTCATGTTGTGAAAAGGCATAAAATCAAACACCGCTTCACCATTTGGATGCACGCCATAACGCAGCACTCTTGCTATTTCGCCATCTGTTAAATTACCGATGCCGGTTTCTTTATCAGGCGTAATATTTTTAGAATAAATTGTTCCAACAGGTAGAACAAATGCAAAGCCACCGCTTAACGGCACTTCTTTTCCAATATTAATTAGAGAATCAGCATTAGTTGTGCTGTGGCATTCTGTACAATGCGCAAGGCCCAATACAAAATGCTTTCCCCTGGCAATTACAGCAGTGTCTTTTGACGCCTGGATATCCGGGTATGCTGCATCATATTTTAAATGTTGTCTTGATGCGGTAACTATTGTTACACCTATAATTAATACAAGCAGGATGATGCCTGTCCATTTTAAAATCTTCTTTATCATATAAATAGTTATTAATGGTTTTATATTACAATACACAGTGAAAATACTGCGCTGAAATAGCTGCATAAATACGCAGACGGATCAATTGATAAAAACGCGTAATGAATTGCTGATAGAAAAAAGTCAGCTGCATCAAAAAAGATAAACTTACCCGCAACCTTTATTGCATAAGGACTTCAGCAGAACCACGCAAGAAAAAAAGATTTGTATTTGTTTTACTCATTTCATTAAAACGTTTGCTCAATTCATACACCAGCTTCTTGACATAGTTTTTTAATAAATCAAATTTTACAGCGCAATTAGTTAAACCAAATTCAATTATATCAACTTAAAAAATTATTATGATTAACTTATTTACTTATCAAAAAACAAACAAGCTTAATACAACACGATTTATATTAAGCTTTGTGCTGCTGGCATTTTTTGCTTCTTTCAATTTACATGCACAAAACACTTTAGTGGGATTAACCTCAAACGGAGGTATTGATGGAAAAGGAACTGCATTTTCTATCAACACAAATGGGAATAATTTTTCTGTTATTAAAGGTTTTTCTGATTGGGGCACTTCGCCAAAAGGAAATCTTTTTAAAAATGATGATGGAAATTTTTATGGTGTAACCAGCGAAGGTGGAACATATAATTATGGAACTATTTTTATGATGACACCTGCCGGACAGATAACGATGCTAAAGCAATTTTCTTATTATGTAGATGGCGCAAACCCCACCGGAGAACTTGTGAAAGGCGCAGATGGTTATTTGTATGGAACAACAACACTTGGTGGTACAAACAGTTATGGTACCATCTTTAAAATTTCTACCTCGGGTGATTTTAGTGTAATAAAACATTTGAATTATTCAACGGATGGTGCACATATCTACGGGCATTTAACGCTTGCTTCTGATGGTAATTTTTATGGAATAACTTATAATGGAGGAAGCGCCGGTGTAGGCACAATTTTTAAATTAACGCCAGATGGTGTTTATTCAGTAATACATACGATGGCATATGCAACAGAGGGCGGAAACTGTTATTCAAGTTTAACAGAAGGCAGTGATGGTCAACTTTATGGAACAACTTATGGCGGTGGTCAATTTAGTTATGGAACTGTTTTTAAAGTAACTAAAGGCGGTCTGTTAACTGTGATAAAACAATTGAATGCCGCTGATGGTACACACCCGCAAAGTGATATCATCCAGGCAAAAGATGGAAATTATTATGGTACATGTTATAACGGTGGTCAATTTAGTACTGGTGTTATATTTAAAGTAACAAAAAACGGGGTGTACTCAGTAGTTAAAAGTTTTTCATCAAGTACCGATGGCGGTTATCCTTATGGTGGCCTGATGCTGGACACTGATGGTAGTCTTTATGGTATGACATCTTATAGTGGCAGTAAAGGCGGTGGCACAGTGTATAAATTTACTACAGCAGGTGCATATTCAGTTGTGCATCCGTTGGATTACACTACCGAAGGCAATACAAGCTATTCAGCATTAGTAAAAGGTAATGATGGCAGTTTGTATGCTATGGCCAGCGCCGGCGGCACTTATACTTATGGATCAATTTTTAAAACCACTACCGGCGGTAATTTTACAGTGATAAACAATTTTAATGGCGCTGTATTGGGCAATGCTCCTTATTCATCTTTTATAAAAGGGAAAGACAGCGCATATTACTGCACAACTTCTGCAGGCGGTGCTTATGGGTATGGCAGCATTGTAAAAATTTGTGGTGGTAAAGCAACGGCATTATTTTCATTTAATAAATCAACAAATGGCGCTTATCCAAAAGGAGATTTAATATTGGCATCAGATGGTAATTTCTATGGAATGACATCTTCCGGTGGAACGAATGGCGTTGGTACTATTTTTAAAATTTCTCAAGGCGGTTCATTTGCTCTTATACGTCATTTAAACGGAACGACAGATGGTGCAAATCCTAATGGCAGTTTAATACAGGCTAAAGATGGTTTTTTATATGGCATGACGCTTTCCGGTGGTTCAAACAACGGTGGAACAATTTTTAAAATGAATCTTTCCGGCAGCAATTTTAATGTGCTTAAAAGCTTTGTTTTTGCAACGGATGGTGGCTCGCCTAATGGCAATTTAATACAGGCAAGCGACAGTAATTTTTATGGAATGACAACCAATGGCGCACATCTCTTCAGGCTTACACCTGCAGGCGTTTATACGAACCTGCATACATTCAACAGCAGTTCCGACGGATATATACCGCTGGGAAGTTTGATGCAAGGCGCTGATGGAAGTTTATATGGTACCTGCAGTGATGGCGGTGTAAACAGCGCAGGCACTATTTTTAAGATGGCTCTGGACGGAACATTTAAAACATTGCGTGTATTAAACGCTACTACTGATGGCAGAATGCCAAAAGGTACTTTATTGCAAGGCCCGGATGGCATGTTATACGGAACCACAAGTATTGGCGGCACTTATAACACGGGTACGATTTTTAAGATTTCATCGTCAGGAGATTCCTATACAGTTTTAAGGCACATGAATATTACAACGGATGGTGGCAATGCTTATGGCAGTTTGATTTTTGCGCCGGTAAATAATCTTGTTGCTAATGCACAAATTATAAATGTAAATGAAGATAGTTCAGTTAAAATAACGCTTACAGGTTCAGGCGGCTCACCATTAACTTACACTGTTGTTACTAATCCTTCTCATGGTAAATTAAGCGGTACAGGAAATAAATTAACTTATAAGCCTAATGCAAATTATAATGGCAATGATAAGTTTAGTTTCGTAGTAGGAGTAGGTTGTATTGTATCAAATGCAGGTGTGGTGAATGTAACCGTTAAATCAATACCTGATTCACCAGTGCTTGCATCAATCGGTAATAAAACAATAACAAAAGATTCAACATTAAAATTTAAAGCAAAAGCAACAGATGCAGATGATGGTCAAACAATAGCTTACTCATTAATTGGTGCTCCGGCTGGCGCAAAAATTAATAAAACGAATGGTGCATTTACCTGGACGCCAACAGCAACAGGAACTTACAGTTTTAAAGTTCGGGCAACAGATAATGATACACCGCCATTGTATGATGAAGAAAAGATAACAGTTACGGTAACAAATACATTTGCTGATGGAAGCAGTGAAAATAATGCCCTGGTAGCAACAATAAACGAAGTGAATATATTTCCTAATCCTGCAGTTGATGTTTTGCATATCAGGCTGCAATCATTTGTTGAAAATTTATCTGTAAGAATTGTTGATTTGAAAGGAACTGTAGTTGCCAGTTATAACTTCAGCAATACAGGAAAAACAAATTGTGATGTTAATATATCTAAACTAAAAAGCGGCATGTACATGTTGCAGTTGCAATCAGGTAATTTAAATGAAACATTAAAGTTTATAAAGAATTAAGATTAAAATCAACGAGCCTCATAATAAAAACCGCTTGTATGTACAGGCGGTTTTTTATTTATATAACGTGATTTAATCGCGAAAAATTAGTGATACATTTCTTCTCTAAGCGAATGTACTCTGTCATCTGCCATGTACTCATCAAAATTCATTAAACGGTCAATCATTCCGTTTGGCGTTAATTCAATTACACGGTTGGCAACTGTTTGTATAAATGTATGATCGTGCGATGTTAATAAAACAATACCTGGAAATGTTTGACAGCCTTCGTTAAATGCCTGTATGCTTTCAAGATCCAAATGGTTTGTCGGTTGGTCAAGCACAATTAAATTCGGATTCTGCAACATCATGCGGCTTATCATACAACGTACTTTTTCACCACCGCTTAAAACATTTGTCTTCTTTAAAATATCATCACCACTAAATAACATCTTGCCCAAAAAACCTCTTAAAAAAGGTTCGTCTGCTTCAGTTACATGAGACGGCACATATTGACGCAGCCATTCAAGTAATGTTAATCCTTCAACAAAAAATTCATTATTTTCCAATGGCAAATATGCTTTGGTAATTGTTGTGCCCCATTCAAATTTTCCGCCATAAGTTTTTTCATTACCGTTTATTATTTCAAAAAAACTGGTAATAGCTAAAGGATCTTTGCTTAATAAAGCGATCTTTTCTCCTTTATTTATGCTGAAGCTAACTTTACTAAATAACTTTCTTCCATCAACGTTCTTACTTAAATTTTCAATATTTAAAATTTGATTACCAACTTCTCTTAATGGTTGGAAAATAATACCGGGGTAGCGGCGGTTGCTTGGTCTGATATCTTCAATAGTAAGTTTTTCTAAAGCTTTTTTTCTTGATGTAGCCTGCTTGCTTTTTGAAGCATTCGCAGAAAACCGTGCAATGAATTCAAGCAAGGCAGCGCGTTTTTCTTCGGTCTTTTTATTCTTATCATTAATCTGGCGACTCATTAATTGAGAGCTCTCATACCAGAAAGTATAATTTCCTGTAAAGATTTTTATTTTCTGACGGTCAACATCTGCAACATGCGTACAAACAGCATCTAAAAAGTGACGGTCATGGCTTACTACCAACACAATATTTTCATAATCGGCCAGGAAATTTTCAAGCCAGCCAATTGTTTCAATATCCAAACCGTTTGTAGGCTCATCCAATAATAAAATATCCGGATTGCCGAATAAAGCCTGCGCAAGCAATACACGCATTTTTAAATTCCCCGGAATATCCTGCATTGAACTCTGGTGATATTCTTCTATTACACCAAGATCGCTTAATAAACTTGCAGCGCCACTTTCGGCTTCATAACCACCCATTTCGCCAAAATCGGCTTCCAGCTCTGCTGCGCGCATTCCATCTTCTTCATCAAAATCTGCTTTGGCATAAATGGTTTCGCGTTCATGCATCATCTTCCACAATTTTGCATGGCCCATTAATACCGTATTTAAAACTGTTTGTTCATCAAACTCAAATTGATTTTGTTTTAATACAGCCATACGTTCGCCTGGGGTAATTTCAATGGAACCTTTATTGGGTTCAATTTCGCCGCTGAGTATTTTTAAAAAGGTAGATTTTCCTGCGCCGTTTGCGCCGATGATGCCGTAACAATTTCCTTTAGTGAAACTCAGGTTTACTTCATCAAACAAAACGCGTTTGCCATAAGCCAGCGTTATATTTCTTGCACTGATCATTTACTTGCTCAATTTTTTTTTGAAGGCGCAAAATTAGCGTAAGCTATCCAATCATTCATCATTACTATTCTATTGTTGCTGCATTTCTTATTACTTTATCTTTTCAGCAACTCTTTTTCAAATAAATTTTTATTTTGATTTACTTTTCTTTTCTAGTTGAATTGTTTTACATTTAGGTTTGTTTTTATATTCATCTTAAAACAAATCACCATGCGCAAATCTGATCTTATCAATAACATATCAGATAAAACAGGCATTCCCAAGGTTGACGTGCTGGTAACCGTAGAAACATTAATTAAGGAAATTAAAGGGAACATTGCCAAAGGAGAAAATATTTACATCAGGGGCTTTGGAAGCTTTATTACCAAAAAACGAGCTGCTAAAATTGGTCGTAATATTAAAAAAAACATTGCGGTTCATATTCCGGAACACTTCATTCCTGCATTTAAACCTTCTAAAGAATTTGTGAATGAAGTAAAGCAAATGCAGCCAGCACACTAACTTTGCTGCTTAATATTTTTTCGTGCGAAAACAACAAGGGGCTTTAGTTTTAATTGGTATTTTTTTGCTGATTGCATTGTATTTTTTTGGAAACACAGTTGCGTCTAAAAAATCATCTCCTCTACCTGCAACAGATAATGTTCCTGCAACGCTTACTTCACAAGATGTTATTGCAAAATATAAAACAGGCCTTAATACCAGGCAATTGCAAACACTTGCGCAACTTGAAAATAGCGTAGTAAGAGGTGATGTGCATAACCAGCAAATTCGTGTTTATCATCAGCTTGCTTCTTACTGGACGGACACATTGCACCAGGAAGAAATTGGAGCTTATTATGAAGGCGAAGCAGCTAAGTTGGAAAATTCTGAAAAAAACCTCACATTTGCAGCCCATTTGCTGTTGGGTAACATGATGGCTGCTAAAGATGCAGCAATGCAAAAGTGGCTGGCAACAAGAGCAAAAGAGTTATTTGATAAGGCGCTTGTAATAAACCCAAACAATGATTCTTCAAAAATTGGCGTAGGCGTTTGTTACATGTTTGGAGGCATTGCTGATAATCCCATGCAGGGTATTCTTGCCATAAAGGAGATTGCAGACAAAGATCCAAATAATGTGTATGCAGAAATGATGCTTGGCTTAGGCGGCATTCAAAGCGGGCAATATGATAAAGCTGCTGAACGCTTTTTAGCGGTAATTCAGAAACAGCCGGGTAATATTGAAGCTATATTAAATCTTGCCGCTGTATATGAGCGCATGGGTAATAAAGCTGAAGCGGTTAAATGGTATAAAGATGCTTTAAATTTTATACAGGCTCCGCAGGCAAAAACAGATATTGAAGAAAGAATTAAGTCTTTACAATAAATATTAACTATTAAAATAAAATTTATTCAGGTATGCCTTGTGGTAAAAAAAGAAAGCGACATAAAATAGCGACTCATAAAAGAAAAAAAAGATTAAGAAAGAATCGTCATAAAAAGAAAAACAGATAAATTTGGCGACCGGCGTTTTGCAATGTTTATTGTATGTGCCGGTTTCTTACTTCCCTATTTCCTTCCTTACCTTTCCTTCCTTATTTTTAATATGCACGTGCATTGATTGCTGCACAGGCATTCTGTAATTTAATTATGGTATTTAAAGATTGTAGTTGTGAACAAAGAGATGATAATTAACGCTACCACCAATGGTGTTGAAATTGCGTTACTGGAAAATAAAAAGCTTGTGGAATTGCACCATGAAAAAGCAGATGCAAAATTTGCTGTTGGCGATCTTTATCTTGGAAAAGTAAAGAAGTTAATACCAGGTTTAAATGCAGCTTTTGTAGATGTTGGGTTTGAAAAAGATGCTTTTTTGCATTATACTGATTTAAGCCCGTATGCACGTTCTATTTTAAAGTTTACCCAAATGGCCATGCAGGAAAAATCTGATGGTATTTTGGATTTTTCAAACTTTCACCCGGAACCAGAAATTATTAAAACCGGTAAAATAAACGAAGTAATAAAGGGCAAACCGGAAATTCTTGTTCAGATTTTAAAAGAACCGATTGCTGCAAAAGGCCCAAGATTAAGCTGCGAAATATCATTGCCTGGAAGATTTGTAGTAATAACACCTTTTAATGATATTGTAGCTGTTTCAAAAAAGATACATAGCGCAGAAGAAAGAAAAAGATTGCAAAAAATTATTGAGTCGATTAGGGCAAAAAATTTCGGGGTGATTGTGCGTACTGCAGCCGAAGGCAAAAACACAGCAGAGCTGCACGAAGATCTTTCACAGCTTATCGAAACCTGGAAAACAATACAGCATAATTTAAAAGGTGCTTCTGCTCCGGCTAAAATTTTAAGTGAGCAGGATAAAACAACCAGCATTCTCCGCGACTTGCTTACAGAAGATTTTAATAAGATAGTTATTAATGATCGCAATGTTTATAATGATACGCGTTCTTATATTCAAAAAATTGCGCCTGAAAAAACAGATATTGTTTCCAGCCATTTAAATGGTATTCCAATCTTTGACCAGTTTGGAATTACCAAGCAGGTAAAAGCTGCGTTTGGTAAAACAGTTAATCTTCCCAGCGGTGCTTATTTAATAATTGAACACACTGAAGCATTGCATGTAATTGATGTAAACAGCGGTTATAAAAGTGTAAGCAATAACCAGGAAGAAAATGCTGTTGCAACAAACCTTGAAGCGGCAGAAGAAATTGCAAGGCAATTGCGGCTGAGAGATATTGGCGGTATTATCGTAGTGGATTTTATTGATATGAAACTACCCGATAACAAACGCAGGCTGCAGGAAGCAATGGATAGCTTTATGCATATTGACAGGGCAAAACACGCCGTTCTGCCTATTTCAAAGTTTGGATTGATGCAGATAACAAGGCAGCGTATGCGTCCTGAAGTAAACATCAATACATCTGAAATTTGCCCGAGTTGTAATGGCACAGGTAAAGTAACTCCAACATTATTGCTTGTTGATGAAATAGAGAACCGCCTCAGTTATCTTGTTACGCACCAGCATAAAAATCTTGCTATTGCGGTGCATCCAATTTTGCATTCACATCTTACAAAAGGAATATTTTCTATTAAATGGAAATGGAACCGAAAATATAAAACACACATCAAAATAAAACCCAATTCAGATTACTATATAACAGAATTTCATTTCTTTGATTCGCATGAAGAAGAAATAAAATTTTAGATCATTAAAAAAAATTAGTCCCGCTTTTAGCGGGATTTTTTTGCATTTAATTTTTTGAGTGATGCCATAGCATTTTTGCTTATAAGCATAAACAGTTGCATAAACAACTTTTATTAATTTTGAATATAAAATTTTATATGCAGGAAGCTTATATAGTGGCAGGTTACAGAACCGCTGTAACAAAAAGTAAAAGAGGCGGATTTCGTTTTTACAGGCCTGATGATTTAGCTATTGATGTAATAAAGGGATTGATGGCATCAGTGCCGCAATTGGAACCAGGGCGGGTTGATGATGTTATTGTTGGAAATGCTGTGCCTGAAGCAGAGCAAGGTTTGCAGGTAGGAAGAATAATAGCGGCGAGAGCATTAGGCTTTGAAGTCCCGGGTTCAACAGTAAATCGTTATTGCGCCAGCGGGCTTGAAACGATTGCTATAGCAACCGCCAAAATAAGAACAGGTATGGCTGATTGCATTATTGCCGGGGGTACGGAAAGCATGAGTCTTGTACCTACTGCCGGCTGGAAAACAGTTCCTGCTTATTCAATTGCCAAAGATGATCCTGATTATTATTTAAGCATGGGTTTAACGGCTGAAGCAGTTGCAAAAGAATACAGCATCAGCCGCGAAGACCAGGATGCATTTGCTTTACAATCTCATCAAAAAGCGAAAAAAGCAATTGATGAAGGTTATTTTAAAACGGGCATCTTGCCTGTTAATATAGAGCAGGTTTATGTGGATGAAAAAAATAAACGCAAAATAAAAACTGCTGTGGTTGATACTGATGAAGGTGTTCGTGCTGATACAACATTGGAAGCTTTATCAAAATTAAAACCTGCATTTGCACAGAATGGGAGTGTAACTGCAGGCAATTCATCTCAAACAAGCGACGGCGCTGCATTTGTGATTGTGATGAGTGAAAGAATGATAAATGAACTTGGATTAAAACCCATTGGACGTTTAGTGAATTGTGTTTCTGCTGGTGTGCATCCGCGCATTATGGGCATTGGCCCTGTGGCGGCTGTACCAAAAGTTTTAAAGCAGGCCAACATGAGTTTGAATGATATTGATCTTATAGAATTAAATGAAGCATTTGCTTCCCAGGCGTTGGCTGTAATAAGAACTTTAGAAATGAATCCTGGTATTGTAAATATAAATGGTGGAGCTATTGCACTTGGCCACCCGCTTGGCTGTACAGGTTGCAAGCTAACTGTACAAATATTGAATGATATGAAACGCCTTAACAAAAAATACGGAATGGTTACAGCCTGTGTTGGCGGGGGACAAGGCATTGCGGGAATCATAGAAAACATTGCTTAGTAAAAACAGCCAGAGAAATATTTATTATAATCCTGCTTCTTTATTCAATCACTTTCTCCACATGTGTAAGTTTTCCGTCGGTTGTAATGCCTTCAACAATTACCCGGAAGCTTTGCGAAAAATCATTATTAAAAAATTTTAAACGAATTGTATTATTACCGGGAGTTGTTAAAAGCGTCGGTGCCCAATATAAAGTTGTGCGAATATCTTTCTCTTCATTTTTTTCATTATACGTATCATAATTAGGCGAGTAAAATTCTTTTGGCGCTGTATATCCAATTACCATTTTGTAAGATATTCCTTTGCTTTCTGTTTTTGGTCCTTCACCGCCCTTGCGTGTATAAATTGCAATAGCACCGTTTGCGCCACCGCCAATTGCACCTAAAAAAGGGGGCCTGAAAACTTTTATATAAGCCACATCATTCATATTAACACTTGAAAGATAGCTTAGGTCAACCGGGGATTCATTATAAAAAAATGAAGGCGTTCCGCCCCGCCAGCTTACTGAACCATTGCCGCTTACACCTGCTGGTGCTGTAATAGTTAAACCGGCAACTTTTCCCTGCAGGTATTGTAATACGGTTATTGAATTTTTTGCAAACGGATCATTTATTGCATCAAACTGGTAAGCATCACTGCCGCTAAAAAGGCCGGAAGTATATTTTTCATCCATGATCTGTAAAGGGCTTTTTACTTTTGCGGTTACAGTAACTCCAGCCAGCGTTGTGCCCTGCTGCAATTTTAAAAGCCGCATTTCTTCTTCTGCAAGCCTGCGCTTATATTTTTCCGTTGCACTGTCAGCATAAAAAGCATTGTTTACGGTGTCAGCCACAAGTAATTTAGCCGCAGGCATGCTGTTATTAAAATTTACTACAGAAGAATTAGCAAAATCTTCGGTACCTGATATCCTGTAATAAATTTTTGATGTATCGTATAAAATCAGGTTCGGGTTTGAGAAACCTCCTGAGGCATCAACAACAGTTTGCTCCACGTGGTTAGCTGTATCCCGTTTATTATTTATTATCATTAATATAAATGCACCTCTTTTCAAATCCTGTTCGCTTGCACCAAATACTTTTCCTGAAAGAGCTAAATAGTCTGAATCATTCTGATATTTTATCTGCGGAAATTTATTATTTACAACATCACTCCAGTTTATTCGCCGCCAGCCGTTTGTAAGCATTACAAGGTCAAGCTGCCGTTGCAGCGTATCACTATTATTGGTAAAATAATAATAAGGATGGTAAACATTGCCTTTTATATCTGCAGTGAGTAATAAATGCGAAACAATATCATCGCTGCTGTCAATACCAATGCCGGCATCTGTAACGGCAACAGAAAGATTAGCGCTTATGGAATCCGGTACTTGTATAACCAAAGTATTTTGCTTTCGTTTATCCGTGCCTAATTGTGCAAAGCCAACTTCAGGCTCAAATAAATAATCATTATTATTAACGAATGTTATGCGCTCGGCAATAGCAACCCAGTTAGAATCAAAAAGAGTTACCTGCAAAATTCCGGAAGGCAGGTTGCTTACAGGTATTGCACCGCCTGTTACAAATGATTCTGTTAAGTTCACTCCGGCAGCATATACAAGATGTTGCTGCATGGTAGCGATGACGTATAATTTTTGAAAATTACCCGCGGCATTTTCTGTACGCTGAATGAGAAAGCTGCGGCTGCCTGGCTGCAAACTAATTTTAAACGAAGCGCCTGATTCTTTTGCTTCAGGCAATTTAGTTTGATAAGTATTGCCGAGATCATCTTTCCATTTGGCTGTGTAAGTTTCGCCTGGTTTAGCAGTAAGCAAAAAACTTCCCATCCCATCATGTAAGGTTTTAATTTCCGCTGCCTGCTGATTTTTATCATTAAAAATTGCGCCCTTTATTAATGCTGGCGAGCCATCAAAATGCACTGCTTTAAAAGCAATATTGCCTTCAATATTTTCAAGCATATAACCACCTTCGGGTAAAAATTGTATGCTTGTTTTTACTCCAACAGGTTGTTTTTTTACTAAAGGTTTTGATTGCGTAATGTGTATTGTTTTCCTGAATAAAAAAGAAGAATCAAAATTCAACATCCACTTTGTATATGCTTTTACATAAACTGATTCATTTGTAAACTCAAGCGGAATATCATAACTGCCGCCGCCGCCCGATTGCAATACAGGTAAAATGCAATGTTTGATTATTGTTCCATCATTATTTATAAAATCAACATAAACAGTTTTACTTATCAATGATGGATCTGCACCTGCCATAATGTAGGCTTTAAACCAAACCGTTTCGCCAGGTGCATAGGAAGGTTTATCAAACTGCAGGTAAATTTTTTCCTGTGGAAAATTATCTGCCAGTGTTGTTACTGAATTTTGAATTGTGTTTAAAGATGGTGTTTGCGATTGTGCACTAAATGAAACGATAAAAAAAATGAAAGCAAAGAAATAAAAGGCGTATGCAGAAAACTTCATGTGCAATTCTATTTCAAAATATTATTATCTAAAATTGTGTTTACCTATCTTAACAGTTCATCAACAAAAATTATCTTCATTCTTATTTTGTAATGATATGAATATTCATTGGTATTGTAAGCCATTTAATGATTTATTGCCGCAGGAATTGTATAAGATCATGCAATTGCGCAACGAAGTTTTTGTTGTTGAACAGAATTGTGTTTTCCAGGATGCAGATAATAAAGATGAAGGCTGTTTACATTTTATGGGTTTTGTAAATGATGAACTGGCTGCTTATACAAGATTAGCGCCGCCCGGTTATATTTATAAAGAAGTATCAATCGGAAGAGTGGTAACATCACCTGCCCATAGAAACAAAGGATTGGGAAGAGAATTGATGCAGCGTTCTATCGATCTATGTAAACATTATTTTGGTGACGGGCCAATCAAGATTGGTGCACAATGTTATCTGCTAAAATTCTACGAATCGTTTGGATTTAAAATTATTGGTGAGCGATATGATGAAGATGGAATTGAACATGTGCATATGCTACTTGAATAACTATTGCCAGCTAATATTTACATCATCAATTCCTGTTGATGCGCGGCTGCCGGTGCCGGTTGTTGCACTTAATGTTACAATACGAATCCACACTTTACTGTTTTGATTATCCAATGCATTACCAAAATTTACAGTAACAGGTGTGCTTGCAAATGTTCCATCTGTAATTAAAGCTGAAGGTGATGTTGTAACAGGAATAAACGTTGTTGGATTATCACCTAAGGCATAATCAACCTGCCATGTTGTTGCTCTGCCAACACCATCATCTAACGATTGCAATAAGAAATTTAATGTAAGATCTGACTTGCCTGCTGTGTTATTGATCTCAAAAACAAATGCAGCGCCGGGATCATACCCTGTTGCACTTGTCTGCTTAACACCCAATGACCTGTTGATTGAATTACTTTGTGCAGTCGCATCGCTTGAAGAAGATAAGCCCGTTGCGCCTGCATAATTTTTAAAACCCGATGATGTATTGCTCCACGATGATTGGCTTCCGCTAAAGGCTCCGTCAATTCCAATTGATGTGGATGATGAAGATAACTTTACAAGAACGCCTTTAGGTAAACCTGTTGCTATATTATCAAAATTTAATGTAAATGGTGATGTTGTTAATTCAATTCCATCACCATTATTTCCGCCGCCACTTGTTGTAACGTCTGATGTATTTCTTATTAAAAATTCTTTGGTTACTCCAAAGGATTTCGCATAGCCAACCCAATCGCTTTGGTCTGTTGGTAAATTATTATTTGCAAATGTTGCGGTTGAAGAAGTAAATAAAGTAATGTTGCCTGATCCATCAGATAAATTGTTGCTGCCGGAATAAGTTGCATTGCCGCTTGCAGTTGCATTCACAATTTTCAACAATGTATATTCAATGTTTGAAATGTTAGCATTAATCTGTGATATGGAAAGTTCCTGCGGAATAACTGTTTTGCCTGTTGCAACAGGTGTTGGTTTTAATGTGCCACCGGTTGTTTTAATTTCAAGAGAGCCATTATAATTCTGTAATGAATCACCAGTTACATCCAACACAATTGAATCACCAATATTATAAGTAATTGTTCCGCCAAAATAAATTGAAATGCCTGCGTTGCCATTCTGGAGCACAACAGAGCCGCTTGAAATATTTTTATTGGCTGCATCAGAAATTACAACACCTCCAATTTTATAAGCGCCAATTTTTATATCATGGCCTGTATACATGCTGCGAATATTTGCAATACTTGTTTGTATGGCCGGGCCGCCATTGCATCGCGTGTTAGTAAATTGTACATCGCTTGTATCGCGAATATAAATTTGTTTGCTTGTGTTGTAAACAGAATAGATGCAGGTGATGCTTCCATTTCCGTTTGGCACATTTACGCCTGCAAAACTTGCAAAGCCGCTTGTACGTAAAGTGATGCTTTTGTTAGAACAATTTTTCAACAAATAACTTACTGCATTTTTAGAAGCAGAAGTATCAGCATATAATTTAGATGTATCTGCTTCATCAAATTCCAAATCATTTAATTGTATCAGCATATTTTGATACGAGTCATTAAGATCACTTATATCAACAACTTTTGGAACAACAGGATTATTCACTGTTCCTTTTATAACATAATTATTTTTTAAAGGTGAAGCGATTGGATTGATGTTATTGTTTGCATCTTTACTGCCGCCAATTTCAATCAGTTTATTGTCATCATACAAAATCAATCCATTCAGTTTTACAAATACATTTCTGCCGATTGGATATGAAGTGTATAAATTATAATCATCAATATTTATTGCAATGCCTGCAGTTGAATCTTCAATAATAATTTGCTTATAAAAATTGCCGGATGAATCGTTGGCAACAACAGTTCCTTCAATAATATCATCTGTTGTTATTGTTTCAGAACTTCCGATAACATGCATTGCTTTCAATTGCGCAATGGTTAATGTTGATGTAAGATCCGGTGGAACATAAGCTGGTGGCTCATCGAATTTTTTGTTGCATGATGATAAAGTCAAGAGGAAAAATTCAAAAGTCACAAAAAAGATAATTAAGGTTAGAGTCTTCATATAGTTTTTTTGAAGAGTTTAAAAACGTAAAGCAATGCTTACGAAATAATTTATTTCATAAGCATAAGAATATTTTGGCGGAAATTTATTGATGTCTGAAGTTGAATAATCAAAACGTAATTGTTCATAACCTCCTGAAATAATGTCCTGGTTATTCAAAATATTATTTACTCCGGCATACATTGACAAATACACAGCTTTTCTTTTAAAACCTGAACCAATATATGCATGAGGAATTCTCCATGAATAACCCGCAAAAGCATCGATTGTATATTGCGCAGGTAATTCCTGCTGATCAATTACATCATGAAATGTTTCGCTTTTCGGATCAAGATTTTCTGTGGCTAAAGTTGTGCGGCGTACGGGATTAAAATCAAGCCACATCTTATCAAAATAATTTCCGGTTAAACTGATGAACCAGAATTTTGGTGAACGATAGCTGATAGAAAAACTATACGCTTCCTGCGGTGTTGAAGGAATCCTGTAATTGTTTGAATAAACGGTTTCAATATTTAAAATGGCCGCCGTATTATCAACCGTTATTACTGCTTTTTGACGACTGTTATAATAATATCTTCCGATAGCAGCAGCGCCGCTTAATGTAAGATTACGTGCAACATTCGCTTCAAACCCAAACTCTCCGCCAAAATATAAACGATCAATATTGCTTAATGCATAGTTTACAAAATCCTGGTAATCGTCATGATAAAAAGTTAACACATTAAAGCCATGTTTCATTTGCGTGTAATAACCAACCAAATGAATTTTTAATCTTGGTGCATTTAAAATATAGCCTGCTTCCAATGTTTGAATGTTGGTGTTACGTAAACTATCCTGCAATACATCTCTTGTTCTTGGCGAGATATAAGCATCTTCATAATAAGGTGCACGTGTAAGCAAAGCGCCGCTAACATATAAATAATTCCTGCCGTTGATCTTATAAGTTATGCCACCTTTAACTGCGTAATTGTAAAAGATATTTGGCGTTGATTTTCCGTAGGAGTTATCGGGAAACAAACCATTTTTTACATTACCAATTCTTTTGAAAATTGTTTGCGAACCTTCACCCGCAATAAAAAAATCTACGTGAGGGAATTTAAAAACGAACTGACTCCAAACACTTGCTTTATTTATATTGATGTTATAATTATATCCATATTTATCACCTGTTTTTACAATGCGGTTTGGATGATTTAAATCATTTTGATACGCATTCTCGTTTGTTGGAAAATCTCTTTGCGCAAATTGATTTACATCAACCCAAAAACTGCCGCCCAATAAATCTGCAATGCGTTCAAAATAATTATTGTTGGATGATTGATAGCTTTCGCCTGCAGTAAGATCAACATGATTACTCAATCTTGAATTTAAAACAGCATTAAAATTTATGCGTTTACTGTTGGTTGTTCTTTCGCCTTGAATATAATAAGAACGATTGCCTGTGATTGTATTTCCTTCAATGCCATTTGCATTATAAATAGTTGTAGTGTTTTCGCGATTAACGTTATATAAATTATCCCAATTGATTTGTCTTGCAGCTTCATTATTTTTTAGATTGTTTGCAACCTCTTGTTGAAGTGCTGGGTCACTGTTATAATAACTCGGCAGGTAACGATAATAATCAGGCCGCGGATCAGGAGCATTGTACCAATCCAATGCGGAATAAGATTTCTCACCGAAAGAATAACTTAAAGAAGTTGTAAGATCAGTTTTATTGCTGATGCGAAAATCATGCGTTAAAATAATTACCGGCTGATTTGTTTTGCTGATGTTGGCATTTCTTATTTTGCCATTTTGATAACCCCAATCTGGATTATAATAATGCGAGCCTGCAAGCTCAATCATTTCTTGTGTTGCCGCGCCTTGTCTTCCGCTTTCTGTTGGTGCACCAAATGCAATCAATGATAATATTTGTCGTTGACCAAGTTTCTTATCTATTGCAGCAAACCAACTATAACCGTTAAAGTAAGTGCCGGGAACATAACCTTCATCTGCATAACGCCAGCTTCCGGCAAAAGTAAATGCCCATCCATTTTTATTAATGCCTGTGCTGTGTGTAAACATCATTCTGTGATCGTAACTCCTGTTTGAGTAAGCATAACCAATATTGGTTTGCGGTTTTTGTTTACTTGCACGCACATCAATGTTTGTTGTGTTGCCAATATCGCCAAATGCGAATGTGTTGTATCGAATACCGATGTTGATATCACGATTGCGAAACACATCATTTAATCCGCCCCATAAACCAAATGGCGTGAAACCGTTATCAAGATTATCCATCGGAACCCCGTTTATATAAGTGCTTGTATAATCTGCATCATAACCGCGAATACGAAAACGCGTTGCGCTAAAGTTGAATGTTGCCGCATTATAAAATGGATCGCGTCCTGCGGTTAATAAAGAAGAAACGTTTTGACTGCTCGCATCAGAAAGATCATTGTCATCGAGTGTAAGTAATGGAATGTTATCAAGAACATTATCTTTTAAGACTTCGATAATTGAAGAATCTCTTTTGGGAATTGAATCAGAAATAATTAATTGAAGCGAATCTTGTTGTGCGTTCAGCGTGCACGCAAACATAAAGCAGGTAAGGATTGCAGGCAGTTTAAGCATGTAGAGTTGGTTGTGTTTAGAAGTATAACCAAATTTAGAATATTCTTTTAAAAAAACAAATCATATTGGTAAAATAGAAGATATTGTTACATTTATAGAGCTTAATTCAACAATGAAAACAACCCTTTTAATAATAACCGCTTTATTTTTTTCAACACTAATATTAGCGCAAAAGCAACAGTATAAATCTGCTATTGTTGCGTTTTATAATCTTGAAAATTTTTATGATACGATAGATAACCCGAATATCAACGACGAAGATTTTTTACCCAACGGGCCAAAGAATTATAATAGCAAAGTTTATTTTACAAAGGTTGAACACCTTGCAACAGTTATCTCGCAAATAGGGACAGATATAAATCCGGATGGCATTGCTTTTATCGGCGTTGCGGAAATAGAAAATGATACTGTACTGAATGATCTTATTCATCATCCGCTGCTAAAAGCTCGTGGTTATAAAATTGTTCACTATGATTCAAAAGATATACGTGGCGTTGATGTTGCGTTGCTATATAATCTAAAATATTTTACTGTAATTGAAAGCAAAAAATTATTTGTGCATTTGCCTGAAGGAACAAAGTCAAGCTATTTTACAAGAGATGTTTTATGGGTAAAAGGAATTTTAAACGGAGATACCATTCATGTTTTTGTAAATCACTGGCCAAGCCGTGTTGGTGGTGAACAACGCAGTGCACCGGGCCGTGCGGCGGCAGCACAGGTTGATAAAAATTTTATTGATTCAATAGAAGCTCATCAACCTGATGCCAAAATAATTGTAATGGGCGATTTGAATGATGATCCGGTAAATGAAAGTATTACAAAAGTACTTGGCGCAAAAGGTAATGTTGCAGATGTAAAACCCGGTGGCCTTTACAATCCCTGGGTTGATTTGTATAAGAAAGGCATTGGCACACTTGCTTATAATGATGCATGGGGTTTGTTTGACCAGATAATGATTAGTTATTCATGGCTTAATAAAAATCAAAGCGGATATTTTTTTTACCAGCAGCATATTTTTAATAAAGAATTTATGGTAGAGAATATTGGTAAATATAAAGGTTATCCTATGCGCACCTGGGATGGAAATGTGTATCGCGGCGGTTACAGCGATCATTTTCCAACCTATATCATATTGCTTAAAAAACAACAATCAACAATTACTTTACAGTAAATTATTTTGCTGTTAATTATACTACGCTACATCATCTCAAGATAAATTTATAGTTGCTGATACCGGAAAAATCTGTCCCCAATTAATTATCTAAAAATAATTCAGCAATCGTTTTACCGTTCTCGGTTTAAAAAAATCCTGCTTAAGATTTTTTGACGCAGCCCTATAACAGCACTATCGGGTAATATCCTGTCAATCACTGGAAACAGCCTTCAGTTTTAATAACCATTCATCACCAAAAACTTATTGAATGAATAAGATAATTCTACTATTATTTGCGTTGATTACCGGTTTAACTGTAACAGCGCAATCGCCAATTACAGGAGTTGTAGTTGATGACAATAATAACCCGGTTCCTTATGCCTCTGTAAGTATAAAAAACTCTAAGGTTGGAACCCGCGCAGACGAGAACGGCAATTTTACAATTGCTGCAACAACAGGCGAAACACTTGTTATTTCTGCTGTAAATTTTGCACCGCAGGAAGTACAGGTAACAGGTGCATCTGGATTCACCGTGCACTTAAAAATTGCAGACCAGACCTTAAATGAAGTTGTTGTAACAGCGCTGGGTATTAAAAGAGAAAAACGCTCGTTAGGGTATGCCACACAAACTGTGGGGTCTGATGAATTAAGCAAGTCAGGTACCGGTAATATGCTAAGCGAGCTAAATGGCAAAGCTTCGGGCCTTACTGTTATTAATAGTTCTGGTGATCCCGGTGCAGGAACATATATACGGTTGCGCGGTGTAACTTCTGTTACCGGTGACAACCAACCATTGATTGTTGTGGATGGAATACCGCTGGATAATTCTATCAACACATATGAACCGGATAACGGCATTGGGTTCGCTGCCGGCACTGCAGGCGGTTTAAGTATTGGAGGCAGCGTGGCCACTAACCGGGGCATGGATATTAATCCCAACGATGTAGAGTCGGTTACATTATTAAAAGGCCCTGCTGCCACTGCTTTATATGGAATAAAAGCTGCCAGCGGTGCGCTGATCATTACTACAAAAAAAGGCAATGCAGGCCAGCATGCCTTGCATGTAAACGTAAGTTCATCTGCTGCTTTTGATAAAGTAAGCCAGTTGCCTGCACTTCAAACTACCTATGCGCAGGGCAATAATGGTGTATACCAGGGGCCTGAAACAGGGCAGCCTTTTTCATGGGGTGCGGCCATTGATACACTTTACCGGGATGGAGATGCCACTTATCCATGGGATAAGAACGGAGCCATTGTAGGCAAATCAGATCCTTCAGCAAAAACACCTGTAATACCATATGATACCTATGATTTTTTTGTTACAGG
>Ga0206942_1034_pt1 | contig 42409 bp, 36 predicted proteins | sample Alteio_BWOrgHeat_6_FD_153253 | JGI IMG/M metagenome (GOLD analysis project Ga0206942, IMG submission 153253) | Enriched cells from forest soil in Barre Woods Harvard Forest LTER site, Petersham, Massachusetts, United States -... | ecosystem: Environmental > Terrestrial > Soil > Temperate forest > O... | reverse complement strand
CGCCCCCGTCATCACGCGCGCGGCGTTCAAGGCCGCATCGAAGCCGAGCCGAATCAGTAACGCCGTGATAAAAATTTTGACTGCATCGTGGAACATGTCGTTGAACCAGTTTTTCATCCCATCGGGATTATTGGTGTAGGGTTGGCCGTTCCTATCCTTAATCTGCGAAACATCGAGGCTGGGAAACCCAAACGCGCCACAAGCGTTGTTGCCGGCATTCATCAGCGGGTTCACATTGTTTTTGTATAGCGGGCTCTTATAGAGATTCGTCTCAAAAGTTTCCGTCGTCTGTTGGCCTTGGTCATGGATGGTTGTGTCATCACCCGTCGCGCCCGTAAGTCCCGACGCGATTTTCGCGCGGAAAGATGGATCGCCCAGGCTGATGTGATTGCACGGCGCATGGTTCGGATGATCCTGCACATATTTGGTGAAGGTCGGATCGAATAATTTCGAGAATTGCGAATCCGGCGCGAAGAGTACTTTGTCATAAAGCAGCAGCGCAATCACCGCATAGACAGTCACCACCAACGGCATAATCATCGCCGCGACAATACTATTCACCCAATTGGTAAAATAGGGCTGCGTGCCCTTCATCAAGGTCATCGGCAAAAATATCGGCGCCAAAATAAGCATAATACAGACATGTAAATAGCCGTTGATAAACGTAATCGCCGTTCGCAATATAATAATCAGGATGGTCGTGAATACACCGATACAGACGAAAAATAACGTCACCCCGAACGTGCCGCCGAAAATAAATCCGCCCATGAAACCGAAGGCGCTGGCCATCAGCAACATGTTGGGGCCGGTGCTACCATCGGGCCGGTTGCCGATGACAATCCCGAATAATTTACCCAGCACGCAATCCATTTCCTTCCATACCAGTGGCGTGTTGCTATCCCCATATTTATTGAGATCGCCATCGGCCGAACAGGAATTGGGCCCGGTGCTAAACGAACTGTCATAGACTGCACCCACCGCCACCTCCTGCGATTCGAGCATCGCGTCATAAGCGGAAGGCACCAGGAAAGTCGGCACATAGGTCAGCAAGCCCACTACGAACGAGATTTTGAAGACGAGCAAAAAGGCTTCGCTCTTGATTTGCGTGGCCTTGCCTTCCAGCACCCGCACCCCAAACATCACCACCACCAGCGTGATGAACATCCATAACATCGGGTTTAGCGTTTGAATCAACTGCGCGCTGAAAAGCTCCGTCGATTGCTCAATGGTGCGCGTAATGCATGGCACTATCACACCCAGCAAAGCGCCATGTGCCGCTTCCGGAAAAGAGCGGCAACTTAGCTTGCCGCCATGGCCATCTGTCGTTTGCGGATCGCCGACAGGCGGTGTGCCTTGTGGCGTACTGGTCGCGGTTTGTGCATAGGCATGGGTCGCCTCAAATGTCAGCAGCAATGCCAAACACAAGGTGACTGTCAGCAGGCGCAATAAACGGAAACGAGGATGCCGCATCATCTGCCCCCCCGCTGCTTATCGCGCAAACCCAATTGCGAGGTCCACATATTACCCACCGAATTGCCGCCCAGGCGCATCGCATTATTGAGGCCCGATGAGCCAGTCACCTGCGCCACCAATGCAGGAACGAGAGAGGCGAACTTATTCATCACAAATAACATCACGGCAGCAAAAATAGTAGCGGCGAATACTTCGCGCGAAATTTCCTGGCCGGTCGTTGTCGCGCCGCCTTCCATCACCACCGCCGGGCTGCGCGCATCGGCAAGCGCCTGCCAATCAATCGAATCCCGGTAGATTTGGATCGGCTGCACATTCTTACAATTTGGATCATCCGTACCGCCTGACAACGCCGAGGCCCCCGCGCAATTCGTCGTACTATTTTGTGCATAAAGTCCCGAGGCGGTATGGACCACCTGATCCGTCCATGCGCCTCCCGTTGTCGCCAGAACCGGCACATAAGCTCTTTTTACCATCGCGTTATGCGAATCGATATAGCTATTGATATCGAACCCCTGCGCGCGTGAAGCATCCCCTGCGATCCGATAAATCACCGAATAATCGCCCGAGAACATCGTGAGATCGACGGACGCGATAAATAAGGTGACAAACACCATCATCAGCACCGGCTGCAACGCCGCGCCGATGAGTAGCTTGGTCCATTTATCGAAATAGCTGCGCGCCGCGCCGTCACCCTGCCCCGGAATCAGCACCAGCGGAATGAAAATCGGCGAAATAATCAGCAAAAACGCCACCGCCATATAGCCCGAAAGGAAGGTGAACAAGGTGCGCATCGAAAGCAGAATCAAGCTCCACATAAACATCAAACCAAGCACACCGAGCATCGTGCCCATAATCGATTTGGTAAGCCCGCCCCAAAAGAAATTCAGCAACCCGCGCGACAGGCCTGTGCGATCGGTGGAGAGCGTTTGATTCGTCACCGTCTCGGTTGTGCTGCCATCGGCATTGGGCACACGAATCCCGATCACCGTATCGAGCATGCAATCAATCGCCAGCCATGCGCCCATCGCTGGTTTGCCATTATCCGCACTCACGCTGCGCAAATTATTCATACAGGTGATATTCGCAAAATCGGCGGTACCATCGGCATTGCCGGAAGCAGGCACTGCCTGAATCACCGCCGCACCGCCCGCATTCATCATGCTGATCATGGTGTTGTAAAGCACATCCGTATTCGTTGTGCAGTAGGCAACGAGGCTGATTTTTACCACCAGCATAATCGTATCCCGGCCAAGATTTTCGACCATACTGAAGCCGATCATAATGCCGTATAAAATGACACCCAACGTCATCACCGCAACAATTGCGCGCGAGACGTAGGGGTAGAATTGGTAGAAAAATAAATTCGTCGCGCCATCGAGTGCGTCAAGCACACAACTCGCGATACGGTTCGTCACCCCTGCATAGCCCGAGCAGCTCGAAACCCCGGTCGCGGAATTGGTTTGCGCCGTGTTGGTCGCCGTTTGCGCGAATGAATTATCAGCCAACAGAATCAGACCAACCGCAACCAACAGCATCGTCAGCAAGACGGCAATGGAACGCATCGACCGTGATTGGCGTCTGATCACATCGCCCTCACTCGTCGCGTGAATTCCGGCAGCCACACGGCCGGATCATTGCCCAACTGCGCGCGCACTTCGTCGAGAATCACGTTCGTTTCCGCGCGGCCTGAGAGCACCATGATGATATCGTCCATGCCCGAGAGATCGATCCGCGCGACCACCACATCCTTCCCCTGTTTCACGAGGAAATAGCGCGTACCCGGATCGGTATTTTTCAGCAGATTGAACTCGCGCTCGCTCAGCATGAACGCCTTGCGATAAGCATCCGTCGCCTTCGGATTTGGCAAGAAAATCTGTGTTGCAGTCTGCTGAATCAGTGTGTCGGAAATACCGGAATTCACCGCATCCTCCACACTCTGCGTCGCGAACACGACGAAGCCGTTCAGCTTCCGCAGCGTTTTCAGCCAGTCCTTGATTTTACCGGCGAACACTTTGTTATCGATCAGCGCCCAGGCCTCATCGAGCACGATCATCGTCGGCGTGCCATCGAGCGACAGCTGAATGCGATGGAACAGATAGAGCAGCACCGGCACCAGGCACGCTTTGTTCGCCAACACATCGCCCATCTCGAAACCGAATACGGTGTCGGTTTTGAAATTCACCACATCTTCCAACTGATCGAACACCGCCGCAAACCGGCCCACACTGTGCCATTGCTTGAGGCGCGAGGCAAGCGATCCAGGCCCCTCAAGTCCGAAGAACGGCGCGATATTATGCAGCACGCGGTCTTCCTTGCGCAGCTTGAAATTACCCTCAACCGCGTTGTTGATCACTTCGAGATCATCGGCCGTTACCGTCTCCCCAGCGGAGGAAACAAGACTTTCCAACCACTCGCTGATGAAGCTGCGATTCTCCATCGTGTCATCGAGCTGCAGCGGGTTGAAATGGCATTTCTTGCCCGGATCGATATGGGTATATTTCCCGTTCAGCGCACGCACAAAAATCTCCGCCCCGCGATCTTTATCGAACAGGAACATGCGGCAATTGAACTTCTGCGCCTGCGCGCAGAGGAAGTTCATCAGCACCGTCTTACCCGCACCAGTCGGCCCGATAATCGTCGTATGCCCCACATCGCGCGAGTGGAAATTGAAGAAGAACGGCGTGCCCGAGGTGGTATCGAACACCGTCACTGCATCGCCCCAATGATTGCCCGCAACGCGGCCCACTGGATAATTATGCATCGACGCAAGACCGGCAATATTGAGTGTATTGATTTTCGATTTACGGCCGATGAAATCAAAATTCCCCGGCAGCTGCGCCCAGAAACATTGTTCCATGACGAGCTTCTCGCGCACCGGGTTGATGCCGACATTCACCAGCTCCGCAATCGCCATCGACACGGCCGATTCCATTTTCTGTAGGCTGTCCTCGTAGCAGGTCACCGTGAGATGGTGATCGCCGAATGCGATGTGGCCCGACATTGCCATATCGAGCGCTTCCGAGATCTCAGAAATCTGGCTTCGAGCCTTATCCTGCGCCTGCATCATGCGATTCTGCTTGAGCTGCATCGAGCCGATATTGGTCTGCCGATTTTCGAACTGGTAGGATTGCGACACCACAAACTCGAACGGTAATTGCAGGAACGCATCGAGCATCCCCGCCGCCGTGTGCGGCGCATATTCCTTGATGCTCACGATGCCGCCATAGCGCGTGCCTGTCGCCGAGCGAATCTCGAATGCACTGCCGCCAAAATAAAGCCGATTGATCGGCAGGTAGTGTGCAATATCGATGGTCGGCACCAGCATTTGCTGTGTATCACCGCCATTCACCAGGCGGCTCAAAAACTCCAGCGGCTCAGAAACCGGCCCATATTCACCCATTTTCGTGGTGAGCACGCGCGCGCCATAGTCCTTGTAGGTCGCCATCACGCGGTAAATAATTTCCTTTAGTTCCTTGTGCATGTCGCGCAATTCCTGGGCCTGCGCTTCGGCATTGGCCTTCTGCTCGGCCTTCTTGAACATATTTTCGAATTTCGCCGCACCCTTGGTGTCATGCTTGCGGATGATCGTGATGTAGAGATCATTCACGAATGAGCTTTTGGTGAGGTGCTTGTTGCGCCATTTATCATCGAGATAACGCGCAAACCCCGGCGGCTGGTCGCCCGCCGGATGTGCATTCTGCTTGCGCCGCACCATGTGGAACCACAGCGCAAACGTGCCCTCCGCCAGACTTTTATAGAGCGAATTGCGCACCATTTTTTTCATGTCGACAACGTCATCATCCGCCGTTTCGAACGAGAATCCGTCGAGCTTCACGATCTGCATCAGCTCGCGGTCTTTGGTGACGATGGTTTCCTTATCGAGATGATGTTCATACGGAATGAACATCGCCGCACTCACCTCGCGTTCAGCGATTTTGGCCTTGGAAGTCTGCCTGCGGTTGAGTTGCCCTAGCAGCATCTAGAATACGTCATACGAATTGGTGTTGTGGTGGTACATGCGGTTCCAGCTTTGGAAACCATATTTCATGCGCAACATCCAGAGTTCCACCGCGCGCGGTTCGCGCATGCAGATCAAAAATCCAAACCCATGAATGACCACACCCACAAGCGGTGCATAGAAGGATTTGGTGTTGATGTAGAGGATCGCGGTGATCATCGCGTTCATGGTGAAATACATAAAACTCACGCCCATAATCATCGTGGGGCGGGCAAGGCCTTGGAATAGCGGATCAGCGCGCAGGCGTCCTGAAGACATGCTAGACTCCTCATTTTTATCGATTTTTATTGAATCGGACCCAACTAAATACGTGTGTATTGTACCCGATCGTTAAAACAATACCAAGAATTTGCTAAAATTGCGTTAATTAACCAAGAAAACTGGGGATAGTTCGTGGCGGATTTAGCACTAGGGTGTTTTATTCCAAACCAACCAGCGCGCGGGCGAAATCGGTGGCGGTAAAATCCTGCAAATCTTCCACGCCTTCGCCCACGCCGACGGCATGAATCGGCAGTTTGAATTGTTCGGCCAGCGCCAGGATAATCCCCGCTTTCGCAGTGCCGTCGAGCTTGGTGACAACGAGCCCCGTCACACCCGCCACCTCGCGGAAAGCCTTCACCTGCGCCAGCGCGTTCTGCCCCGTCGTCGCGTCGAGCACCTGCAGCACCTGGTGCGGTGCATCGGGAATCAATTTGCGAATCACTTTGATGATTTTGCCAAGTTCGGCCATCAGATCATCTTTGGTGTGCAGGCGACCCGCGGTATCGACAAACACCACATCCGCGCCCGATTTCATCGCCGCTTCGACGCCCTGATACACCACTGAGGCGGGATCGGCATTGTCCACCCCGCGCACAAACTGCGCGCCCGATCGCTCGGCCCACACCTGCAACTGCTCCACCGCCGCCGCACGGAATGTATCTCCTGCCACCAGCGTCACTTTCTTCCCCTGTGTTATCAGCTGATGCGCCAGCTTGCCGATGGTCGTGGTTTTGCCATTGCCGTTCACACCAACGACAAGAATGACGTGGGGTGCAGTTCCGCCCGTGACTAGCGCGCGCGCATAAGTATCCAGCCGATTGGCAATCGCCGCCGCGAGCAACTCGCGCAGCGCTTCGCCGCTGATATCTTTATCATGCCGTGCCGCGCCAATTTCCGCGGTGATGGAGGCCGCAACATTCGCGCCCATATCGGACAGAATCAGCAGTTCTTCCAGCTCTTCAAGCGTTGCCGTATCGAGCGAACGTTTGGTAAAAACATCTGTTAAATTGGTAGATGTTTTCTGCAGTCCTGATTTCAGTTTATTGAACCAACTCATGCGAACAACACCTGACCATCGGCCCGTTGCGCGACGACGCGCTGCAAGCTGCCGACCGGCATCGGCGTACTCAAGCGCACCGGCGAAAAATCCTGTGCATGGCCGCTGACTCCATCCTGCTCGACGATAATTTCAAGCTCACTCCCCACACGTGATGCGAGATGCCGCGCCATCTGCCTTTCCCCCGCTGCACGCAGTAATGCGGCGCGGCTTTTGCGAATATCCATCTTCACCTGCGGCATCCGCGCCGCCGGTGTGCCTGTGCGCGCGGAGTATGGAAACACATGCAAATAGGTGAGTTCCACATCATCCACCAACTGCAACGTATTGGCGAACATTTCATCCGTCTCGGTCGGGAAACCCGCGATAATATCCCCCCCGAAAACAACATCTGGACGCAGCGCTTTCACCTTCGCGCAAAACGCCAGAATATCCGCCCGCAGATGCCGCCGTTTCATGCGCTTGAGCACCATATCATCCCCCGCCTGCACGCTGATATGCAAATGCGGCATCAGGCGCGGCTCATCAGCAATCAGGCGGAGTAAATCGTCATCTACTTCCACCGCATCGATCGATGAGAGCCGCAGCCGTTTTAGCTCCGGCACCAGTGCCAGTACGCGGCGCATCATCTGCCCCAGCGTCGGCGCACCAGGCAAATCCTTGCCGTAATCGGAAACATCGACGCCGGTAAACACCACCTCGTGATAGCCCGCCTCGACCAGCGCACGCACCTGCGCCACCACCTCGCCCATGGGCACCGAGCGCGAATTACCGCGCCCGAACGGAATGATACAAAACGTGCAGCGATGATCGCAACCATTCTGCACCTGAATAAACCCACGCGCCCGTCCTTCGAACGACGTCACTAAATGCGAAGCCGTCTCGCGTACGCTCATAATGTCGTTGACCTGCGCGCGCTCGCTATCGAGCGAAAGATAGGCCGAAGCGGTCATCTTCTCCTGGTTGCCCAGCACCGTATCGACTTCCGCCATGCTGGCGAACGATTCCGGCTTCACCTGCGCCGCGCAACCGGTCACGATAATTTTCTTCTCCGGATGTTCGCGGCGCGCTTTGCGGATCGCCTGCCGCGCCTGCTTTTCCGCCTGCGCGGTGACGGCGCAAGTATTGAAAATAATCACCTCATCGAGCCCCGCGGATTGCGCATGCGCCTTCATCACCTCACTCTCATAGGTGTTCAACCGGCAACCGAATGTGACGACTTCAATAGACATGGCGTGGAGTTAGCAGCTCGCCGTCCCTGAGAAAAGCCCAAAACGCCGATTTTTGCCCCAAATCGGACTTAAATCGTCATAAATCCGTAACATCGAACGGGTATACTGAAGGTGATTCTTATTTTTATGAGTCCAGTCGCAAATACAGTAAATTCACAATCTCGTGAACCTGCGCGACTGTTAGCATGAGGAAGAAAGAAATGGTTACCTTCGATGCGTTTCTCACCGGTCCTTACAGGGCACTTCTGGAACAACGCGCAAAGGCCGGTGATTTCACCATAGATCCCATCGGCCTGAGGTGGATAAGGTCGACGCTGGCCGACAGCCAGCGGCTGCAGGTCACCGGCCTCACCCATCCGGAGAGCCGCCAGATCAGGGAATGGTTGACCGAGCAAGACGGCGACTGTTCGTTTAACGACGACTGGCTCAACTTCAATCTTTCCATTTAGAAGTTCGGGGCGGCGGTTCGCCGCCGCCCCGGCTTCCGTTTACCATATTTCGCTAGTCAATCCTCCCACACTGGGCATAATAACCGCATGCCCACTCTCATCAAAAACTGCGGCCTCAAAACGCCGAAAACCATCGCCACCGCGATTCGCACCGGCGCGTCGTTCATCGGTTTTGTGCATGCGCAAGGTTCGCCGCGCCATCTCGCACTTTCTGAGATCGCCGCGCTGATGAAACATGTGCCCGCCTCCACCAAGCGCGTGCTGGTGCTGCGCGCGCCGGATGACGCGCTGCTCGACGCCATCAAAACCACGGTGAAACCGGATTTTCTCCAGCTCCACGACGCAGGCGACGCCGCGCGCCTAAGCGAAATCCGCAAGCGCTTCGGCATCCCGCTCATCACCGCCGTCCACGTGCGCAGCGCCGTCGACACCCACCGCGCTACCGAGCTTGAATCCGTGTCCGACCACCTCCTGTTCGACGCCAACGAAGCCGGCAGCGGCCAATCCTTCGACTGGACATTGCTGCAGGACAAACTCCAATATTTCTCCTTCCAAAAACCCTGGTTCCTTGCTGGCGGCCTAAACCCGCAAAACGTCGCCCAAGCCATCCGCATCACCAAAGCGCCGATGGTCGATGTCTCAAGCGGCATCGAATCCTCCCGTGGTGTAAAATCAGAGGAATTGATTGCAGCCTTCAACGCCGCTGTGCTAAACGAACGTTAATCGTTCCCCGCCCGCTCGTTGTCATTCCCGCGAAGGCGGGAATCCAGCACAAGTCGCGTCTGCGACTTAAAGAGTTTTTCTTAGGTCTGGATTCCCGCCTTCGCGGGAATGACAATGGATGGGCCTCACCCTTATTCCATATTGTGCATGACCATCCCCAACCAACTCCCCGATGCAAACGGCCATTTCGGTATTTATGGCGGGCGCTATGTCGCGGAAACGCTGATGCCGCTGATTCTCGAGGTCGAGCGCGCCTATAACGCGATGAAAATCGACCCCGCTTTCCACGCCGAATTCGCGGATCTGCTGAAATATTATGTCGGCCGCCCCTCGCCGCTTTACTTCGCCGAGCGGCTCACCGAACATTGCGGCGGCGCGCAAATCTGGCTGAAACGCGAGGAGCTGAACCATACCGGCGCGCATAAAATCAACAATTGCATTGGGCAGATTTTGCTCGCCCGGCGCATGGGCAAAAAACGCATCATCGCCGAGACCGGCGCGGGCCAGCACGGCGTCGCCACCGCCACCGTCTGCGCGCGTTTCGGCATGGAATGCATCATCTATATGGGCGCGCGCGATATCGAGCGGCAGAAGCCCAACGTGTTCCGCATGAAGCTGCTCGGCGCGAAAGTCGTGCCCGTCACCAGCGGCGCGCAAACGCTGAAGGATGCGATGAACGAAGCATTGCGCGACTGGGTAACGAACGTCGCCGACACCTACTATCTCATCGGCACCGTCGCGGGCCCGCATCCCTTCCCCGAAATGGTGCGCGATTTCCAGCGCGTCATCGGCGATGAAGTGAAAGCCGAACTGCAAACCCGCTTCGGCAAACTGCCGGATTCGCTGGTCGCCTGCGTCGGTGGCGGTAGCAATGCGCTCGGATTATTTTATCCATTTTTAAATGACGCGAGCGTCAAAATCTGGGGCGTTGAAGCCGCCGGTCACGGGCTCGACAAACAACATGCCGCCTCCCTGCTCAAAGGCACCCCCGGCGTGCTGCACGGTTGCCGCACCTATCTACTGCAAACCGCTGATGGGCAGATCGACGAAGCGCATTCCATTTCCGCCGGGCTCGACTATCCCGGCATCGGCCCAGAACATGCATGGCTGAAGGATTCCGGTCGCGTAGAGTATGTGGCTGTCACCGACACCGAAGCGCTCGAAGCATTTAAATTGCTCGCCGCCATCGAAGGCATTCTCCCCGCTTTAGAGAGCGCGCATGCCTTGGCTTATGTACTCAAAGCCGCGCCGAAATTGCCGCGCGAGCATTTGATGGTGATGAACTTGAGCGGTCGTGGCGACAAGGATATTTTCACCGTCGCCGAAGCGCTCGGGGTGACGATATGAGCAAGCGCACCGAAGCCGCCTTCGCGCGCTGCCAGGCGGAAAATCGTGCTGCGTTTATTCCCTTCGTGATGGCCGGTGATCCCTCCGCCGCCGCGACGCTCGCCACACTGAATATACTCGTCGAATCCGGCGCGGATATTATCGAACTCGGCATTCCCTTTTCCGACCCCATGGCCGATGGCCCTATCATCCAAACTGCCGGTTTGCGTGCGCTTGAAGCGGGGATGACGCTGCATGGTGTGCTCGCCATCGCCGAACAATTTCGTGCCGCACACCCCGATGTGCCGCTGGTGCTGATGGGCTATTTGAACCCCGTTTATGTCTACGGTTATGAAACTTTCGCGCGCGATGCGGCGGAGGCTGGTGTCGATGGTATTATCATCGTCGATGTACCCCCCGAAGAAGCGCAAGAAATCGAGCCCGTACTCAGCGCCAAGCAGATCGATTTTGTCCGCCTCATTGCGCCGACCTCGATTGCGGATCGCCTGCCGCTACTGGCGAAAAATGCGGGCGGTTATTTGTATTATATTTCGATTGCGGGCATTACCGGTGCTGCCTCCGCACCCGCACAGCAAATTGCCGAAAATGTCGCGGCGATTCGTGCGCATACCAAGCTGCCAATCTGCGTGGGCTTCGGTGTTAAAACCGCAGCCGATGTGAAATCACTCGCCCCGCTCGCTGATGGCGTGGTGGTCGGTTCCGCGATTGTGAAAATGCTGCATGACACGCAGCAGGATCTCGCCAAAGTGGGTGCGTTTGTGTGCGAATTGGTAGCGGGCTGCCGCCGGTAAATTAGGTATTACGCTTACGGCGATGCGGTTTAATTTCCGCGCCGGAAACCTTCATTGCACGATTGATAAACGGCACTTCAGACACTGGCACTTTTACGATGTAACGCCCGGTTTGCGCTTCGCTCGGTTCACATACTACCTGAATTTTATGGTCCTGCAATTCGAGCGTAATCGCATTGCCTGTCGTTTTGTTCACCCGCGTTTCGAATCCCTCTTTGCGCTTCGTCCACTCCACCCCCGTAAGGGCGCGCAAGGCTGCTTCGATGGGATCTTCGTAGGGCATGTTACTCACCAAATTTATTGCTGCGGGGGAAACCCACCGGCGGCAGATGCCCCGCACCCGCGCGCTGGCCCTGCCATGGGCGCAAATCCACTTCCGTGCGCGTGCGCTCGCCAACTTGCCATGTAAGGCCATCGGCGAGGTTGAAGCTTTTCACATCCGCCAGCTGCGCGCCTTTGTATTTCTGCAGCGCCACGCCTTGGCCGCGTTTCATCACTGGCACTTGCTCTTTTGGGAATACGAGGAGTTTGCGATTGGTGCCAAGCGCTGCGACGGAATCACCGCTGGCATCGACACACGCCACCGCCTTCGCGCCATCCGAGAGATTGAGCACCTGCTTACCTTGCTTCGTCTGCGCCATCACATCGCTTTCGGCGACGATGAAGCCTTTGCCATTATCTGCCGCAAGCAACAGCAGGCGTTCGGCTTCGTAGATATGCATGGTCACGATTTCCTGATCGTTCGCGAGGTCACACATCAGGCGCACCGGCTCGCCCTGGCCTTTGGCGCTGGGGAGTTTGTCGCAGGGAAGCGTATAAAATTTACCATCGGTTGCGAACACGATCAGCTTGTCGGTGGTCTTCGCTTTCAGCTGAAAACCCGGCCCGTCACCCTCTTTGAAGGTGAGATTCGGCAGATCGTCGAAATGGCCTTTGAATGCGCGGATCCAGCCTTTTTCCGAGCAAACCACGGTGATCGGCTCTTTCTCGATATAAGCGTCGAACGAGATATTGGTGATGGCCGGCGCATCGGTAAGGTCAGTGCGCCGCGCCGCGAGCAGCTTGTTGGCCGAGAAACGTTTCTTGGTCGCTTTCACTTCATCCGCAATCGCGGCCCAGCGCGCACCTTCATCCTTCAGCAATTCCTTGAGCGCCTTTTGTTCGGCCTTGAGCTCTTTGTGCTCTTTCTTGATTTCCATTTCCTCGAGCTTGCGCAACTGGCGCAGGCGAGTGTTGAGGATAGATTCAGCTTGCAGATCGGTAAGATCAAACGCGCTGATGAGTTCGGCCTTCGGCTCGTCTTCCTCGCGAATGATGCGAATCACTTCATCGAGATTGAGGTAGCAAACCAGCATCCCTTCGAGGATTTCCAACCGCCGCGCAATCGCCGCCAGACGGTGCCGCGACTTGCGCTCCAACACATTCAAGCGATGGTCGAGGAACGCCTGCAGCATTTCGCGCAGGTTCATCACGCGCGGAATGCCATCGGCACCGAGCACGTTCATATTCATCGCGTAGCGCACTTCGAGATCGGTCGTTTTATAGAGCGATTCCATCAGCACTTCGGGCGCGATGTTCTTGCTGCGCGGTTCGAGCACGATACGCACCACATCGGTCGATTCATCGCGGATATTGCCCAAGAGCGGCAGTTTTTTCTCGCGGAAAAGCTCGGCGATTTTCTCGATCAATTTCGATTTCGGCACCTGATACGGCATCTCGGTGACGACAACCTGATACAGCCCGTGGCTTAAAGCTTCCTTCTCCCAACGCGCGCGAACACGCAAGCTGGCGCGGCCATTGGTATAGGCATCCACTAGCGTGCTGCGCGATTCAGTGATGATGCCGCCAGTCGGAAAATCCGGGCCTTGCACGTGGTTGACAAGCGTATCGATCGACGCGTTCGGATGTTTGATGAGATGCGACAGCGCGTCGCAGAGTTCGAGAATGTTGTGCGGCGGAATCGCGCAGGCCATGCCGACGGCAATGCCCTCAGCACCATTGGCCAGCAGGTTCGGATAGCCCGCGGGCATCACCACCGGCTCACTCTCACTACCATCATAGGTCGGGCGGAAATCCACGGTATCGGAATCCATATCCTCCATCAGCAACATGGCAGGATCGGTGAGCTTGGCTTCGGTGTAACGCATCGCAGCGGCGTTATCACCATCGATGGAACCGAAGTTGCCCTGTCCATCGACCAGCGGATAGCGCACGCTGAAAGTTTGCGCCAGGCGCACCATGGTGTCATAAACAGCCGTATCGCCATGCGGGTGGTATTTACCGATCACATCCCCCACCACGCGGGCGCATTTTTTATAGCCCGAAGCGGGGTCGAGCCGCAGTTGCATCATCGCGTAAAGCAGGCGGCGATGCACGGGTTTCAACCCATCGCGCACATCGGGAAGCGAGCGCGCGGTGATGGTCGACAATGCATAAGCGAGATAGCGCTCACCCAACGCATCTTTAAAAGAAACGTTCTGGATAACGCTGGTATCAGGAGTGGATGGTTTGGCCATAGGCCGCGGAAATTAGCGCCTCAGCGGCGAAATGCAAGGATTATCGAAAGCGATTATCCAGGATCACCGTGCGCTGGCCGCGATTGAATGGCAGGTTATTCTGCACACCAAGGAAGCCGCCGCCATTCATATAGCTGCCGCCGAAGCTGACGTTGCTGTTCATCATCGGCGAATAATTCCGCTGCGTGCTCGTCTGCTGCGTTGTGGGGGAATCAATCGCCACCACATGGTATTGGCCATCTTGCCCCAGCGTTGGAGTTGCGCTCGTTCCTGGATGATTGCCCGACAGCATCGGATCGATATATTTATTACCCAGCTGTGAGCCCCACATGGCGCACATGCACGCCAGGCCGCCGCCAAGCAGCATGCCGCCAATGCCTGGCATGATCGCCTGCCCAAATAAAAATGCCAATATGGCGCCGAGCAAACCGCCGCCCACTTTTCCCGCGGTCAGATTGCTGAGGAGATTACCGGCACCATCGGCCGCCGATTTCGCCACATCGCCAGCACCTTTGATGATATTGCCCGCTGCGTCCTTTACTTGATCGGCTGTGTCAGGGGTCGTTGGGGCCGCAGCCAACTGCGCTGCATATTTCTTATTGCTAGTAACCGATGTATACACCGTCTGCGCCTCATTGATCCCATCCTTCATGCCTCGGAGAATGGCATCATGGTCAGGTATCTTATTCGGGGGCGTGATTTTTGCCCATCTCTGGTCGATATCGATGAAGGATTGCGGAACAGGCTGCTGGAAGGTTTTCCAGAAATTGAACTGCTTATAAAATGCTATGCCTTCCGGTGATTTAGGGAAATCCGTGTCTTTGCCAAGCGCGGCGTCGATCTGCACACCTTGCGCATAGACCGTTTTGTATTGGTCCACGAGCGCTTTGATTTCCAGGCATTGAAAATGATAGGAACCCCGTTTGGCTGCATCCACCACATCCTGCGTCGCATTACCCACCGTCTTTGCGCCACCCACCAATGCATTCCAACCATTTTTCAAAAAATCGGCCGTCTCTGCCGCCGCGTGATCTGTCTCCTGGTCCGTAAACAGCCCTTGCTGCGGCGGATTTACCGTCGTAGTGGTGGTTGTCGTACTTGTTGTGGTGGCATCGGTCATAGATTTCCTATTCCCAATTGTAGCAAATTCTTGCGTGAGTAATGTGACAGTTTGATGAAGATTGCACCCGAATAAGGGCCTACTGGCGCGCCATTAAATCCATGAAATGGGCGCGGATGGCGGGCGGTTTTCGGTGCAAATCGGGCAACATGCGCGAGAGGATGAAATGGCCAGTGAGTGTCAGCCCATCACGAATTTCTTGCATCGAATCGGGCAGATGGCCGGGGTCGCGCACGCATTCGGGCAGCGCCAGCATGCGGTCATGATAGGCCGCGCCCGCCGCACGGCTCACCACCCGGCCGGATTTGGGCGAAACATAGACCAGGTCTTCCACGGACCCGGTTGCCGCACAGCTGCTTAAATCGATGCCGAACCCCGCCTGTTCCAGCAACGCCAGCTCAAGCCGCACATATTCGGCCAGCCACACTAGTTTTTCAACACCGGCAGCGACATGGCGCAGAAAATCAACTGCTTCGTGGAACAGTTCGGGATGTGGATCGCGCTCGGCCATCATGATATTGAGCAGCCCCATCGCGCTACCGACGGCGGCGAGCGCTAGCGGATCATGCATCACCATCGCGCCGAAGCCTTGCGCGCTTTCCACACTCAGCGTGCCCAGATGTTCCGGCAACCGCGCGCGCCATTGCGCATCCACCAGCGTTGCCGGTTGCAGCGCCGCGCGGCGTTTGCTGGAGAGGCCCGCCTTCACGACGCCGCGGTTAATGCCGTGCGTTTCGGTGAAAAAATGCACAATCGCGTCATGATCGCCGAATTTATCGACCTGAAGAATCAGCGCCTGATCGCGGTATTGCTGCATGGATGCTTTCGAAGTTTGCGCGCATCTTAGCGCAATAAAAAAGGAGCGGCAACTGTGCCGCCCCTTATATTCATCGCGTGGATTAGAACTGAACGTTCACACCCGCCGTAATTTGCGCGCTGTTGTTCGAGTTCGAGCTGTCGAAATCCTCGCCTTCGTAACGGGCAATGGTGCGCAGGTTCACATGGTCCGTCAGCCAGTATTGCGCGCCGACGCCGTAGCGGCCGCGCCACGAGAATTCGCTGTTTTTCGTGCTGTTGCTGTTATTCGCCAGCACATGGTATTTCGAAACGCCGAGCGCGCCGATCACGTCAACTTTGTCGCCCACTGGCCAGTAACCAAGCACATCGCCATAGGGCGCGTGTTCCTGGATTTTCGTGCCATTGTTCTTTTCATCTAAATTCTCGATATAACCGAGTTCAAGACCCAGATTTTTATGCACCCGCGCACCCACGTGCAAATTGCCGCCATTGAGGTCGGTGTCAAAACTATTGGCCTGGGTGCGGCCGCCTGCGCGGTCGTCCATCAGTTCGGTGAACTGGTAATCAGCACCGACCGACGGTTTGAAAAACCAGCCATCTTGATAAGGCGCGGCATGTGCCGCTGTCGCGCTGAGCAGAATCGCCGCAGTGGCGAGCAGTTTGTTACGCATAAAAAGCTCCTCTGGTTTTGCGAATCGGGTAGCATGGGCCAAAAGCGCGCGCAACTGGGATTATAAAAATACATGCAGGATGATACGATTTGCCCGTGGATTGTGGCAAAACGGGCTATTTCGCTTTGAAATCGAGCCCGAGATAATGATACGCATCGGGTTTTTCTTTCCAGTCCTCGCGGATTTTGACGAACAGGAACGTGCGGCACGGCTGCCCCGCCGCTTTACCGATTTCGCGACGTGCGCCGCTGCCGATGTCCTTGAGCATCGATCCGCCCTTGCCGATCACGATCATTTTCTGGCGCTCATTCTGCACGATAATCGTTTGATGCACCTCAATCACGCCTTCTTTTTCCTCATACCGCTCGGTTTCGACCGTCAGCGTATAGGGCAATTCCTGCTGCAGCTTCAAAAAACACTGTTCGCGGGTGAGTTCGGATGCCAATATGCGCATCGGCACGGTGGTGAGCATATCTTCAGGGTAAAACCAAGGCGACTCCGGCAGGCTCCCGCCCAGCGCCGCTTTCAATTCAGAAACCCCATCACCGTTCAGCGCGCAGATCATGAAAATCTCTTTCCATTTCGCCCGTTCCTGAAACCACGCCGCGCGCTCGAGCAGCGGCAATTTGCTGCCTTTGATCGTATCGACTTTATTGAGCCCCAGGAAAATCGGCTTCTCGAGCCGCGCCAGCCGCGCCACCGCGCGCTCGGTTTCCTCCGTTGGATTCTTGCGCGCATCAAACAGAAACAGCACCGAATCCGCCTCCTTCGCACCATTCCAGGCGGCATTCACCATCGCCTGCTCGAACCCCTCCTCGGCCTCGAACACGCCGGGCACATCGAGGAATACCAGCTGCGTCTGCCCCGCCATCGCCACGCCCGTCACACGGTTACGCGTTGTTTGCGCCTTGGGCGTCACGATCGAAATCTTCTGCCCCACCAGCCGGTTCAGCAATGTCGATTTCCCCGCATTCGGCGCACCAATTAATGCGATGGTGCCGCAATGGGTGGGTGATTCTTGAGAGTTTTTCTTTATCATGCGCCGTGCAGTAATCGAATTTCAATGTCAACGCCAGCATTAAACTTCACGAAATTGTCATAATTGCATGTGCAGAAAACTGATATGAATCACTCAATATCAACCGCAAGAGGACAAATCATGCGCATGTTTATAGTGCGGCACGGCGAATCGCTAGGCAATATCCATGAGTCGGCCTATGCAGACCGGCAGGACCATAACGTCCCCGAAACGCAATGGGGTTATGAGCAAATGGTCGGCGCAGGAAAACATATCGATCAATATTACGAAGATCGCCCGGAACTCGCTGGCAGAAAACTGCGAGTGTGGCATAGCCCAATGTTGCGGACAGTGCAAAGCACAGAGGGGTTGCTGCAAGGCCTATCGCCTGACCGGATTGAGTCCGTGCGGGAAGACTATCTGTTGCGTGAGCAGGATTTCGGACTCTTCAGCGACATCACTAGCAAAGAAGAGCAAGCAAGGCTATTTCCCATCGAATCCACGAAATACGAGAGATGCCGTGAAAAACAGGGTAAATGTTATGCTCGTCCGCCGGGCGGTGAGAACCGTCTGGATGTCGCCCAGCGCACCCGCATCTTTAAAGACACCATGATGCGCGATCTTGAGCGTGGGCAGGAAGATATCGTGATCGTGGCGCATGGCGTCACCAACCGAGCATTGGAAATGGATTTCCTTCATAAAGGCGTAAAATGGTTCGAGGATTCACCCAATCCAGGTAATGCGGATATCACGTTGATTGAGGGTGATCGCGAACGCGGCTATACAGCCACACGTATTTACGAGGGAAAAACACGACCAAAGACCATGCCAAAAGACTATAAATCAGCGCCTTACGGTGAGAGCATCGTATTGGGCGGCTGAATGGTTGCTTAACAACCTGAACTCGCACCCCAACCAATCCTTGACTTTTTCCCTGTTTTCGCGCATATATCGGCATCGAGTGAATTGGTTGCTCTTTGATATTACTTACTACCGGTTGCGTTCACCTAAGTGAAATTGTTACCAAGTGGTCCGGGTGAATTGCCTACACGGTTTAATTTCTCCCTCAAGTTTGGCAAAGAGGTTGGCGGGTCTAAGACCGGCACGTCCGACGCAGCTCTTGCAGTGCTGTCATGGTGACGGCGTTGCGAATTACAACGCCATAAGGGAGTTTTTCAATGGCTACTGGTACCGTTAAATGGTTCAACCCAACTAAAGGCTACGGCTTCATCCAACCCGACCAGGGCGGTCAAGATGTGTTCGTTCACATCACGGCGCTCGAAGCGGCTGGCCTGCGTTCGCTGAACGAAGGTCAAAAAGTCAGCTACGAGCTGGTGACCAATAAAGGTAAAACCTCGGCTGGCAACTTGAAGCTGGCTAACGCTGCGTAAATGAACGCGACCGCCCGCCGCTCTTGAGCAACCTCATCGGCGGGCGTTCTTTATCTACTTGTTTCTATTCGTCTCGATCTCGAGATGAAGCACTCCCGAGGGCGCGATGAAATGCCCTCAACCCGGCTCTCAGCAATGATGCTGATCGAATTCGGGGCTGATTGAAGGCATTATTTCATAACGTTTCCCAAAGGATTTTTTTACATGCAAAGTTTCTCTGAACTCACCTTGCCGCCCGCCCTCCGCGCGTCGCTTGAGGCCATGAAGTTTACCACCCCCACCCCTATCCAGGCGCAAGCGATTCCCTTCGCCCTCGATGGCCGCGACATCTTAGCCACCGCCATGACAGGCTCCGGCAAAACCGCTGCATTCGGCATCCCGATGATCGCCAAATTGATCGCCAATTCCCGTGGTTCCGCGGTCATTCTTACCCCAACGCGCGAACTCGCGCAGCAGGTGGAAAAGGTGATTAAAGAACTGCTCGGCGTCTATTCCACCATCAAATCGGCGCTGCTGATCGGTGGCGAATCGATGCCCGCGCAACAAGCGCAACTGCGCGCCCGCCCCCGCATCATCGTCGGCACGCCCGGCCGCATGATCGACCATCTGCAACGCGGTTCGCTGATGCTGCACGATGCCAGTTTCCTCGTGCTCGACGAGATGGACCGCATGCTCGATATGGGCTTCGAAGACCAGATCCTGCAGATCATGAAATACATGCCGATGCAGCGCCAGACCTTGCTGTTCTCAGCCACCCTGCCCCCACAGATTCTCAAAATCGCTGAGAAATATCAGAAGAACCCGCAGCGCATTGAAATCGGCGAGACCAATAAAGCCGCCGAGCGTATCGTGCAGGTTGAAAAGCACCTCACCAACGAAGAGAAGTTCCCAACGTTGGTGAAAGAGCTGAAAGAACGCGAAGGCACGGTGATTATTTTCGTACGTTCGAAATTCGGCACCGAGAAACTCGCGGCCAAGCTGCATAAGGCCGGTTTCACAGCCGACGCGATCCACGGCGATCTCGACCAGAAAAAACGTGCGAAAGTGCTGCAAGCGTTCCGCGATAAAAAGCACCGCATTCTTGTCGCCACCGATATCGCCAGCCGCGGCCTCGATATTCCGCATATCGAGCACGTGATCAATTTCGATCTGCCGCAGCAGCCGGAAGACTTCATCCACCGCATCGGCCGCACGGCGCGCGCAGGTGCCGAGGGTGCAGCGCTTAGCTTCATCACCGGTGAAGACGGGCTGAAATGGCGCGCGATCCAAAAGCTCATCGACCCGACAGCAGCTGCACCGCAAAACCAGCAACCCCGCCCGTCAGGCAATGCAGGCGCGCCCGGCGCTGGCAATGGTGGCCAGAAACGTCGCTCACGCGGCGGCCGCAACCGCACCCGCGGCGGCGCCAACGGTGCCGCGCCACAACAAGCACGTATCCCCCAGGTTTCCTAGATTTTTTTGGGAGAACCCATATCCACCAATACAAAATCCGCCGGATTATTTCGGCGGATTTTTTTATGCATGAACAATGAATTGTGACAGTTTGATGAAGATTTTTTTCAGCACTTGCCAGCGTTTTTGCAGTGCGATACGGTTATGTTGTCTTGCATATGAATCTTTAACAATTGTTTAAGAGGAATTTGTTAGGCGCAGTAACCGTGTGTAGTTTCGGCTTCATACGGCAAAGCGTAAAGGTTATGTGTCACCCCTTAATGTGGCATTATTACTGACATTCGTGACCCAAAGGAGCTCATCATGTCAAAACTATCTGCAATCCGTTCGGCTCGCCAAGCGCGCGCCGGACATCGTCAAGCTTCGGCCGTTACCCGCGCCCTGATGTCGCACGAACGCCGCCAGACCTGTGATCTCGCCCTCGCCAACCGCGCCGGCACCCACAGCGAAACGCAGCAGCGCAGCATCGACGGCCACGACGGCCGCGGCAAGGTTCTCCAGTTCGGCGCCCAACGCGACACCGTCCTGCAAGGCACCGCCACGACGATGAAGGATCGCCACGACCTGGGCCGCCAAACCGGCCAGCAGCACCGGTCCCAATCGGGCCTGTTTGCCAGCATGACCGCTTCGACGAGCGCCAAGGTCAACGACACCGGCACCGGCCTGCATCAGCGCACCCGTCTGACCATGACGAATCGCAATGGCTCGGGCATCGGCCGCCAGCGTCTGCAACAGCACGGTCTGACGACCGTTTCCGTCTCGGGCGCCCGTGTCGACCAGCAGCATCGCCAGCGCGGGGGCCAACAAGCCTCCGACCAGCGCTACGCGATCGCTGTATAACATGCCGCCGTTCTTTGAACGGCGCATAACAGTGGCGGACTCCCTTTTGGGGGGTCCGCCATTTCTTTTTCCAATCAGATAATTTGCTCCCCCTACCGCAACTCGTGCACAATATTCCCGTTACCCGGCTGGTACGACCAATTGCCCGTGAGGCTGCGCGAGGCGTAACTCTGCGTGCTATGGTCCTCGACCTGCGCCTGGCGGTCCTGCCCGCAGCTGGAGAGGATCAGGGTGGTCACAATCATGAATGCGGCGATGGTTGAAATGCGCATGGCTATCCCCAGACTTATAGGTTCAAAACTTCGCGGTTATCCCGCTACTTGCCAAATGCGACCGATGGTACGAATAGCTTAAATGATGCTATTTTTCATATATATAATGTAATTTCTTCATGTTTTATGAAGTATCGGTATGGTTATAACACACAGGTTTGTTGAACGCAACGGCAGAATAATATGCGCGATTGCTTGCAGTAAGATACGCGCCATTTTCAACCTGAAATCGCTGAGATTTTTGTACGGGGTCATTCGCCACCATGCGATTCGCACCTTCCGTTGCCCATCGCGATTTCCACACTTGCCAAGGTGCGCGAAACTGGTTAATGAACTCATCCATTTTCGGTTTGCCGTTTCGGCTGACGCGCGTGGGGCTTTAGCTCAGCTGGTAGAGCGCTTGCATGGCATGCAAGAGGTCAGCGGTTCGACTCCGCTAAGCTCCACCATAACTTCCTAAATCGTGTTCGATTCCCTTGAAGTTGCTGCTAGCCATGCGTTTTGCGGAGTTCTATATTTCGCTGAGAAAAAGCAATCCAACCAATCAATATTTCTATGAATATTTTGAAAGTTAGAGCTGGCAGCCACTTTCAAAGAGTTCTATGTTTTTGAATATGATGCAAAAGCCTTCTCTAAAAATGATACTAACAACTGCTATCGTCGCTTATGCGCTGATTTGTATATGCATGTGGACGTTCCAGCGTTATCTTATTTATTTGCCTACTGCCAATATAATGCCTCCGAAAGATTATGGGCTGAATGAATTTGTGCCATTGAATCTTACGAGCAAAGATAACACTCACATAACCGCATGGTATCATAAAGCTAGAAATGGCTATCCCACCCTTATCTATTTTCATGGAAAAGGTGGAAATTTAGAAAATAGAAGTCATTACTTCCGTTCATTAGCAGATGCGGGGTTTGGTGTTTTTGGTATTGATTATCGCGGCTATGGCGCAAGTGAAGGCAATCCATCTGAAGAAGGTCTTTATCAGGATGCCCGTGCCACTATGGATTATGCCTCAGAAAAGCTTGCGTTAGCTCCAATGCAAACAATTATCTATGGCGAATCGATAGGCACGGGCGTGGCGGTGCAGATAGCCAGAGAATATCCAAGTGGCGCACTAATATTACAATCGCCCTTTACCTCTTTGCAGGCAATCGGAGAAAAAAGATACCCATGGTTACCTGTGCGCTTTTTGCTCCAAGATAGGTTTGATTCTTTAAGTAAGATCACTGATATTCATACCCCATTATTGCTCATCCATGGTCTGCAAGACAGCGTGGTTCCCATAAAAGAAGGCGAAACGCTTTTCGCAAATGCTCCCGATCCAAAAGAGGCGGTATATTTTCCTGATAAGGGACATAACAATTTGGATATTAAATCCCGAACTGATGCCCTCATTGCATTTTGTAAAAAATATAAGCTCATCCATGGTGAATAAACAACCGTCCCATATCTTGTAAAGCCTGGACAAGCTGATAAAAAAAGTTCGATCTTATCCCGCTAAGCTCCACCAAAAATTTTTATTATTTTACAATAACTTAAACAGATCGGCGTGTGGCGTGCGCCGCGCCTGTTGGGCGGCTCCTTTATCTCAGTCCAGCGTGAGACCTTCGAAAATAAGGTGTTTTATAACTTTTATCTCTCGCCGCTAGAGATCTACCGAACTCTGATTTCTCTATCGTTAGACAACTTTAGGGGCGTATCCAGATATTAGGGATGCCCCCCTTCTTCTGGTGCATGCTCTCCATGCTCCTCGGGTTTACCTTCTTCATGATGCGCTTCAGATTGCGCTTTCTTCTCAGCAGCTGCCCACTCTTGGTTTTGCTTTTCAGCAGCGTGCTGCTGGTTTTGTTTTGCTGCAGCTGCTGCATCGCTTTTTTGCTTTTCTACAGCGGCATCATGTTGTTGCTTTTGTTGATTTGCATCTGGGCGTACCACATGCTGCTCACTTGCATTAGCCGGCGTATTTTCATGTGGTAATGCTTTCTCTGCTTGTGGTGCTTTCACCTCAGCAGGTTGCGCCGGTTTGGCAGCGGAGTGTGGAGCCAATGCATTGGCTGCCGGCTTGTTAACGGGTTCTCCCTCGCGGGCTTTTGGTAATGCTGCACCTTTGGCAAGAGTTGGATTTTGGCGAACCGCTGCATCATGTTTTTCTGCCGCCGGATTGCGGGCTCCAGCTTGTTTCGCCACAACTACGTTGTGGGTAAAATCGTTCGCTTTGGCGGTTGCCGCTATAGGTGGTTTGCCATGGTTAGCAGCGGCCGCAAGTTGCGGGTTTTTACTGGCCTCCTGTGCGTGTTCAACTTGCACTTGGGTCGGCGGTGTATGGTGCTCACTAGCAGCAGCACGTTCCTCAGCAGTTGGACCATCCTTGAGGCCACCGGGCCCGCCATTAAAACTGACGTTCGTTACATTGGTGACGTTGGTGATATTGGTGACATTAGTCACTGAGCGATTCACATTATATGAACCGTCGTGCCATTCGCCACCATTGAAACCGTGTCCGCCATAGCCGCCGCCATAATTGACGCCGCCATAATAGCCCACATGCGGCCCCCAGTAGCCTTCATGCCATGCAAAGGCGGCATTGTTCCAACTCCAATAGCCAGGCGTCCAGAGTAGGCCTTCTTGCGGCGCTTCTACCCAAGTTCCTGGAACCCAGAAATAATCATATCCACCCCAGCGCCAATGCCCCGGAACCCAAACAACTTCTTCCTCGGGAGGCGGTGGCACCACATAGACCGGCATCGGCGGTGGCGCGACAGCGACCGGGGGCGGCGAGAAAAAATCGAACGAGATAGAAATATCCATTTGCGCATAGGCTGCTATGGGTAGTGCAATTACGTTGGTTGCCATAAGGAATGCGATTGCCGCTGTCTTCGAATGCATATTTCTCATCTTACTCTCATATGTTCAGTATTAATTACCTGTGCTCGTATTTAGTAGACCGCCCTCGATTGTAAGTAAGCAGATCAACAGTAAGCCGTGACCAGAAATATCTATAGCTTACATAAATAATCAATGTATTAAATGTCTGACGTATTGCCGCAGCACTTCTCGCTTGTTTTCTAGTGTGAGTATGCTCAGTACGATCATGCCATTTGCTATCAAAATGCCGATTAGCATAGGGAGATGACTAGGGCTCAACCAGTGCGGCCACATGCGGAGCTAGTGTCAAACGCTTCGTTGCATTTCCAGAAATAGGTGTAGTCATGCAACGATCTTCGCGCACAGAGACATCAAGCAATTCTTGCATACAATAAGAATGCGCCGCAGGTGACGAGAGCATCACAGAGCGCGCAGCATTTTCCTGATTGCCCGTTGCGACAATCGTTGTCCCAGCTTGCTGCTGCATACTCGGAACAGTCGCCTGCCAACCCGCAAGCTGATGATCCTCGTCCCAGTACAGCGGTGAAATCGTCGTCGGTGCCGATGCTAAACGATTCATCGGCCCAATCCACACGGCGAATTGGTAGACCGCATTCGCCGCCATTTTACCATCCGACAGCGGATGGAGGATTTGAATACCCATCTTCGATAATTGTTCGTTATGATTCGATAATTCCACATTCTCAGGCATGTGCGCCACGGATATATCCTCAGCCGTGAAACCTGTCAGCGCATAGAATCGAACAGCGAGAGGGCCGCTTCTAAACGTATCCCCATTGACCGGTACGACATCGTTTGGGCCCATAATAATGCGCCCCACTACTGCTTTGAGCTTTTCCGCTGGTGCGCGCGCTTCAAGCCGCACCAATCCTATCATCCCGGATCCCGACACACGCCAGAGCTGGCGCACAGTAAAGGGTGTTTCTTGCGAAGTAGACAGCAATTGCTTCGCGCCAGTTGGTTGTAGCACATATTGCACATCTGCCATCGCCGACTCCGTGCGATCCTGCCCCGCCGTATCTTTTGCATGCCGCCATGCAATGAGTGGATGCAGCATAGGCGCTAACCAATCGCCATGGCGCAACCCATAGCTCGCACTGGTGGGATCGGTATGTTCCGTCATCACCTCAAGTTCTACCCCGCGCAAAATGCCCGTCGCCGGATCGATTTGCGCACCGGTAGCATTGGCAGGAGCTGCGGCATTCGCAAATACGAATCCGCCAGGTTTTTGTAAATTACTTCCCGAAGAAGTAATAGCGCCGCCAACAATCGTCGTATGGAACCCACCTGGCCCAGTCACAAAACCAAAATCCCAATCCGATGCGGGGGCAGTGGCGCTGGCTTCTGCAATATTTGCCCGACCGTGGAAGCCTTGCACATCTGGATTCCAGCGCAGCACGGACGATTCAAGCGCTTGCCCCGGTTGCGCGGGTGGCGTTTGTTGCGGATTGCCTATCCACGCGCGGGACTGAGCATAATGGCGCCAGTCATCCAGCGTAAGCACATCATAATGGCCGGGAAACCCCGCCATCCAGTTGGGATTATCGCCATCGCACGGGCGCTTCGTCGCGGAGAGGATAGTCCATAACAGGCGCTCAGTCTGTGCGCGCCATACGCTCTCCACAATCTGTCCGTTCGCATCATGCGAAAACGGTGGAGCACCCAATAGCGCCAGCAGTCCCGCGGTACCAGGATGATACCATTGCTGCTTCCAGTAATTGTCCGACCAACCTTCCGGTACCCCCGCGCTGGTGTAGGTATTGACGAAATATTGATAGCCGGCGGAAATTAAATTTTGTAGCGATGCAGGATCACCCGGATTCGGCTGCTGATCGATTAAGTTGAAATGCTCATGCAGCAATACGAGATCGAGCGTATGGTAAATGGGCGATTCTGTGCCAGTGGCAATGTAATGCAATCCGCCTGCATGCGTAGTGGGCGAAGAAATAAGTTCGCGGCTGACATATTTCATCATCTCAGCTGATTCGCCCGCAAAGCCTGCCGCGGTGGATGGATCCGTATCACCAAATAATTTATGCGCATAGTCCATGATGACGACATATTCCAAATCCATGTTCGCATATTGCGACGCCATATTGTTATCGAAACAAAGGCTCAGCGGCGAACTGTTTTGATCACCATGGGCTGGACAATGCTCGTCTCCTCCCTTCCATAACGGATATTTGTAAGCGCCCACCTGCGCCCGCGCCGCTAAATGCAATACACCTGGATTTTGTGCTGTGCCTATATTCTTCCTGCGAATGGCGGCGATAATATCTTGTGCTTCCTTCCATCCGCCTGGCCGCGTGTTAGCAAGCGCAGCAGCATAATCGTTCGAGCTCAATCGATGGGCGATACTCATCATCGCCGACAATACGAAGCGATTAATGTTCGAATCTGTACTCGCTTGCGTGATGGTGTGCGACGTACCATCGGCATCATTCACGACCGATGTTTTGCCATTATACCACCGGCAAAAATCTGGGAATCCCGGCTCGAAATTCGATCCTGGCTCACGCTTGCACCGATCGTCGAGCCGATCCATGGCCATTTGCAAGTATGTTAAATCTTTCAGATATTGACGCGCTTCGGGGATGGTGGTGTCACCACCCGCGGCGCGAATTTTTCCGAGCACATATTGCAAATAATGCGAATTGGGATCTGCTAATGCATAACTTAACGGCGAAAGCCGCTCGGCAAGTGAGCGATAATGCCATGCATCGATCGAAGCGTTTTTCGGATCGGCATCGTCCCACTGCGTAGCTCCGACATTATCGAGGCGCAGCATAGCCTCGATCGAATCAGCATCATCCGCATCCGTTGCATTCGGGACGGCAGGCCCGCGCACATAACGGCACGAAATCAAAAAACCAAGTGGATTCGAGTCATGGCTCGCAAGACTCACCCAGCCTTTGAGATTGTCGGATTTTGCCGTTGCCACTACAGTAGGATCATCCGACAAAGCAGGCACATGCCCACAGACATTGGCAATCGCTGATGATTGCTCCCCTCGGTGCGGGTAATTCGGGCAATCCTCAGGAAAGCGTAAAGTGCTTGTTGCCCATGCGGGCGCTGCCCCAATCATGAATGTGAGTAGGTAGAGCGAAACGAATTTGAAGCGAGTCCTGGCCATTGTGCGACTATGCCCTCTTCAAATAAATAAACAATAATTTATCGATTTGCGCTAGACTGCCTGATCATATTATTAGGCCACTACTCTTAAGGGCTCTGGGCCATGACTTTGCGATACAAAAAGACCATCGAGTCTGCACCAGCATCGACCACCAGCAATCTTATTAATATATTATAATAACTTATAATAACGCGCTCACGTGCGTACGCTAGGCGACTTAGTTCGCCAAACCTAGCTGGAGATTTGTTTTGGTCGGATAAATATCGCGATTTTTAGCTTGAGTCTCTTGCCGTTGGAGATCTACTAAACTTTGAGTTTCAGCTGCAATGTAGAAGCTAACATAAGTATAAAAGCACATACAATTTTTAGTGTAAACTTGGCATACATTTACCAAATGGAGAGCTTATGCGCCGACTGAGAAAAATCTATGCCGCCTGCCTTTCCATCGTATTGACATTGCCATGCGTTGGTGCGGCGTCCTCCCCTTCAGTCGCCGTGCCGCCGGGGCCCGCCACTGTTCGCCATATCAGCGACTGGGTGCATTGTGATGGCAAAACCGACGATTGGTCGGGCGTGGTGCAAGCCTTTGCCGCTGCCAAAAATAACGCCTTTACGCTGCAGGTCGATTGCCCCGTATTCATCCATGTGGGAACTGACGTCGCACGCCCAATTTTTGTCGATAACGGCACCTATGTGAACTTCACCGCCAAGGGTGAATTCATTCTCGATAATGCGCTGGTGCCCTCGTTCGTCATCACCAATAGTTCCAACATCGTGTTCGCCAATTGGAAGGTGAACTATGTGGGTGCGCTGCCGCTCGATCATCACACCGATGGGTATTTCAACAACGGTGACTGGGTGGCAAAGCCAACGGCGCCTGCAGCCGTATTTAATGACGGGACACGCACGGATTGGCTGAAGGCCAACCGTGGCATTACCTTTGCGTCGCAGGTCAGGGCATGGTGGCATGGACCGACCAACTCTTCGGCGTTATTTTTTATCGAAGGCGATTCGCAAAACCTCACCTTCGTCAATATGGCGCTCGCCGTGCCGCCTAACGCTGGTGGCCATCAATTCATCCCTATGGCTTTCTCGATGACGCCCGGTTACAAAAGTAACGTCACCGCTATTAAACCGACCGATGCGGCGCAGAGCGACTATGCGACGATGGAACCCATCATCGCCACGCCGAGCAACCTGACATTCGCGAATATCACGCTCGATGGCTATTATATGGGCTTTCAGGGAACGCTGCAGAATGCGACCTTCAGCAATATCACCGCGCTGCGTTACGGCGATTTGCAGGATGCGGATGGTGGCACGGTGGGTGGCATCAAAAAATGGTTTGCGCCGCCGCATTTATTTTATCTGAATGGCCGTGCAGCATCGCCATACGATCCCTACAACGATCCGTTCGATCCGATCCTCACCATCCATAATATTACGATTGCGCATGTGCGCGATATGGGGCCGCGCATCGGTGCGTCGCGGGATGTGCCGGGGCAACCGCCCAGCGGCTACGCGGATTCGCTCAAAATCAGCGGTACGAACACCAGCGTGACCGATTATCAGTCGAATCGCCCGGATGGGTTGGCGGATATTCTGCAATGCAACGGCATGGTGCTGCGCAATATTACGGCCACCTATAATTCGGCATTTGTGCACGGCCTATCTCCCGCCATTCGGTTTCCTGCGACGGGCTATTATCAGAACCTCACCCTCAGCAATGTGACGTTGACCGATACGGCGGCGGTTCCGCAATCGGTGCCTATTACCGATAATAAGAATCCGCATTGGGATCTTCACAACGAGAATATTCAATTCAATAACGTCGTGGTGAATTTAAAACAATTGCCCCAAAATGCTTCCGGCCAGACGATCACCAATCTGCAACCCGTCATCGCGGGGGAGAATATCAGCATCCCGGTTACGTTGCATGTGTGGAGTGAATAATAGAAATGAATCGCATATCTGCTGAACTTTGCTGTAGTTTAAATGCGATGTAGGTCGATGCGATTTGATCAGGGTCGAACCGCGCATTATTTAAGCTTGACTAACTTTTGAAGCATAGCCACTTCATTTACATGTTATTCAAGGATTTAGCTTTGCGCACCAGGACCACGAACAATTATCGCCCCGATATTGACGGGCTTCGCGCGGTTGCCATTCTTGCCGTATTGTTTTTCCATGCGCTGCCCAGCGTGATGCCTGGTGGATTCATCGGCGTCGATATTTTCTTTGTCATCTCGGGATGTGTGATTACGCGCTTACTTCTCAGCGCGCATACCGCTCATACTTTCCGTTTTTCAGTTTTTTATGGTCGCCGCATCCTTCGACTTGCCCCCGCATTGCTTGTCGTATTGCTGACGACTCTAGTGCTCGGCACGATACAATTATTACCTGATGAATATTCCGAACTCGGCAAGCATTTGGCCGCGGCTTCCGTCTTCTCATCGAACTTACTGGTCTATTCTCAAGTGGGATATTTCGATGCGCCGGCACTGACCAAACCCCTCTTACATTTGTGGTCTCTTGGTGTCGAATGGCAATTCTATCTGTTTTTCCCTGTATTGGCACTACTGCTCGACAGAAGAAAAAAACTAGGCTTGGCGATTTTTGGTGCTCTATTTGCCATTTCCCTGGCGCTCAACGTGGCAGAAGTGAAGTATCATCCCTCTTTCGTATTTTATCTGCCGCCGACAAGACTATGGGAATTTCTGCTGGGCGCCATCGTCGCTTACTATGAAATTTATGGCCGCCCCCAGTGGGCGCAAAAACTACCGACGCCGCCCCAATGGTGCCGCGAGGTCATGGCCTGGATTGGATTATTGTTGATCACGATAGGCATTGTACATGTGCGTGAATATCGCTTCCCGGGCTGGCAGGCGCTTTATCCAGCGCTCGGCGCTTTTTTGACAATTGCTGCCGGGCAGAACACTTGGGCTACTCGCCGAATTCTGGCGAACCGCGTCATGGTCACACTCGGCTTGATTAGCTATCCGCTTTACTTATGGCATTGGCCGCTGCTGGTTTATGGGCGCATGATGTTTGCAGGTCATTCGCCGCAACTCATTGCGTGCATGGCGATGGTTTTATCGATTGCATTGGCATGGTTGACTTATCGCTATGTAGAATGCGCTATTTATAAACGCCGCACTGAACGCGCTTCCCTGCGAGCCATCCTAATTCTCTGTGGTTGCTTGATTGCCATCGGCCTATTGGGAGGAACGATTGTTTATTTGAAAGGCGTGCCCAGCCGATTTCCTGAAGTGATTCGCCTCTTGGTGGCTCGTAAATATGCGGATGATTTTCAGCCCGTCACGCCATTGGGTACCGGCAACAATGCAACGGGGCCACTCATCGTGACATTGGGGGATTCACATGCCGACCACTTGTTGCCGGGCTTGCAGCGTATGCAACTCACTCAGCATTTTCGCATACAGGAAATGCGCTGGGAAGATTGCCCACCCTCGCCTAAAAGTATCAATGAGTGCAAAATTCCCAACGCTGTGAATATTGAAAAACTACACCAGCTGAAACCAGATGTGGTGCTGCTATCGGCGTTCTGGTTCCAATACGAACATCGGACGGATCATATCCGCGATACCGTCAAAGCGCTACGTCAGATTGGCGTGCCGCGCATCGTGTTGGTTGGTGACAACCCTTTCTGGAGCGAGGCGCTGCCGAAGGTACAACTTTATAATGCATTTAAAGAAACCCACGTTATTCCCGAACGTCTGTTGACTGAAAATCCTCAAGATCCAGTTATCGAACAAGAAGTGAGTGCGGAGGCAAGAGAGCTCGGCGTTATTTATATCTCCGCACGCGCCTTGCTGTGTAACAAGCAGGGTTGCTTGATTCGCCTAAATAATGCTTCCAATGCCATGATTCAGGTTGATAATTCGCACTTCACTGAAGCGGGTTCCAGTTTCTTCATCCAACATTATGCGCCGGAGATTTTTGGCAATTTGTTACCATTAAATAACGCGCATTGAGTCACTCTTCATCTAAAAGCTCGTCATGAAATTCAGAGCGGTATGCGGACCGTTATCCGTGGTCAGATGGTGCACCAACCGATCGGCATCAGATTCGTTGTAATCGTCACGCACCGCCCACCATGCAATGCTTTCCCGTGCATCTTTCAGAATATTGACGATAGCGATCAGATGCTCGCTCTGTGCCTTCATCAGAAGAATATTGATCCCCCGAACGATCTCTACCGTTGATTCATCCAACCATTTTATGTCTTTTTCAGAGACAATTTTTACTGGCAGTTTTTTTGCCATATTTTTATCTTTCTCTGTGCGAGGGGTAACCGGCTGGCTTAATATACTAAATCAATGCTGCATGTGTTGACATGAATCAAGGGAGCATAAAAATCCTGAATAACTCATTCAGGATTGACTAATATCAAGGAAACCTATCGCATAAGTTGTAGGGTACCTATCCCCACCTCAATAGGCGACTTGAATCATGGCACTCAAAGAGCACAGAAACGATTCCCTACAGTCCAAATCACTGAACTTTTTCAAAAGCCTAACGCTGTTCACCAATTTGCCCGATGGGGAGGTGATGCGGTTTGCCGATGCCGCCCAAATCAAGCATTATAAAAAAGGCCAGCTGCTTTACAGCGATAATGAGCAGGCAAGTTTCTTCTATATCGTTTGCCATGGCTGGCTGAAGCTTTTCCATACGACGGAAGATGGTGAAATTGTCGTCCTGGCGATGCTCACCAAAGATAACATTACTGGTCAGAATGCGCTTTTCGAAGAGGGACGCTTCACGAATAGTGCGCTGGTGGTGGAAGATGCGGAGATGCTCAGTATTCCGCTTTCCCTGCTCAAAGAGCAGCTACGCGCCAATAACCAGCTGGCGCTAAATATGATTTCTTCCATGGTGCAGAATCAACGCCGCCATGAATTGCAGCTGGAGCAATGTTTTCTCTATAGCGCGCCGCAGCGCATCGCCCGTTTCTTACTGGGACTTTGCCCAGCGCTGGAACAAAAAGACGGCGCCATACTTACCTTGCCGTATGACAAAGTGTTGATCGCTTCCACCCTGGGAATGAAGGGCGAAACTTTTTCGCGCGCCCTCAACATACTCCGCGAAGAAACCGGCATCCATATCACCGGCGCGCGCGTGACCATCGATTCCATGGAGCGCCTGCGCAAATTTGCCGACGGCTGTTTTCTGCCGCCCATGAGCAAAGACTAACATCATTCCAAGAGGATTCTGAAACATTCGTGTAATCACGATTAGCGCCGCAACCTAAGATTGAAATTGGATTGTAATATAACCCCTTAAGCTGCATAAATGTCAGACATCATGCTCCAGCCCATTGCCAATTTCTTCAATTCCGAAAACTTCATGCCGCACGGGCATTGTTTTTTATGGCAACCAGAGATTCTGTGGCTTCATGTTGTCTCTGATGCCGCCATCGTGGCGGCCTATTTTTCGATTCCTTTCGCGCTGCTCTATTTTATCTGGAAAAGAAAGGACATGCCGTTCCAGAGTGTTTTTCTGCTGTTTGGCGCCTTCATATTGCTCTGCGGCACGACGCATATCATGGGCATATGGGTGCTGTGGCATCCCGATTATGCCGTTGAGGGAATACTGAAAGCGCTGACTGCCATTGCCTCGATCACCACCTTTTTCGCGATTGTGAGACTGATTCCGCAGGCGCTTGCCTTGCCTAGCCCGGCCCAACTTGCCGCCGTCAACCAGGAACTGCGCGATGCCAACCACAAGCTGGCGCTGCTTTACGAACAAAGCCAGGAAAGCACTCAATCGCATTTGCGCACCGTGGTCGACAACATACTCGACGGGCTTATCACTATCGATGAACGCGGCCATATTGAAAGTTTCAATCCGGCCTGCGAGCGCATTTTTGGCTATACGGGCGCGGAGGTCATCGGTCAGAACATTAAAATGCTGATGCCGGAACCGTATCACGGCGGGCATGATGGTTATCTCCATCATTATGTTACCACCGGCGAGGCAAAAATCATCGGCACCGCTGGGCGCGAAGTGCAGGCCAAGCGCAAGGATGGAAGCATATTCCCCATGGATTTAGCAGTCAGTGCATTCCAGCTGGCTGGTATCCGGCATTTTTCCGGCATCATCCGCGACATTACGACACGCAAACAGTTTGAGGAACGCAATGCGTTACTGGCCGCCGTCGTCGCTTCTTCCGATGACGCCATCATCAGCAAAACACTGGAAGGCATGATCACTTCTTGGAATGAAAGCGCTGAGCGACTGTTCGGCTACAGCGCTGGGGAAGCCATGGGCCAGAACATCAACCTTATCATCCCGCCGGAGAAGATGGAGGAAGCGCAGCACATTATCGAACAGCTAAGTCAAGGTACACAAATCCAGCATTTTGAGACAGAGCGTCTGAATAAAAACAGAGAATATATTCCCATTGCCCTCACTATATCACCCATACGAAACACAATGGGCGATATCATCGGTGCCTCGAAGATTTTGCGTGATATTACCGAGCAGAAAAAGACGGAAGCGAAGCTGTTACTCTATACCAATGCGCTCGAACGTAGCAACCAGGAGCTCGACGATTTCGCCTATATCGCTTCGCATGACCTGAAGGAACCGCTACGCGGCCTGTTCAACAATGCCAAGTTTTTGGAAGAGGACTACAGCGACAAATTGGATGCAAAGGGCATAGGTCGCCTGCAGCGGCTGGGCTATCTGTGTCAGCGTATGGAACAACTTATCAATGACCTGATGTATTTCTCCCGCCTTGGCCGCCAGGAACTCGCCATTGTGCCGACCGAACTGAATGGGGTGATCGACGACATCGCATCCATGATGGAAATCACCCTGAAAGAGCAAAACGCGATTATCACTGTTCCCCGCCTATTGCCGGAAATCATCTGCGACAAAACGCGCGTTACCGAGATCTTCCGCAATCTGATTACCAATGCGGTGAAATACAACGACCGGGAAAAGAAGATGATCGAGGTCGGCTACATCGATGAAATGATCACCCGTAGTGGTGTCGAAAAGCGGGTGTTTTATGTGCGTGATAACGGCATCGGCATCGAGGAAGAATTTTACGAAGACATCTTCCGCATCTTCAAACGACTGAATGAAGAGGACGACAATAAAAAAGGCACCGGCGTGGGCCTGACCTTCGTGCGCAAAATCGTTGATCGGCACGGCGGACGCATCTGGCTCGAATCCAAACCTGGTGAAGGCACCACGTTTTATTTCACCATTATCCAAGGAGTTGCATATGCAGCCGCAGCCTAACCTGCCCACCATTTTGCTGGTGGAAGATAACAAGGATGATTACGAAGCCACTGTGCGAAGCTTCAAAGAAGCGCATTTCGACAACCCCATCCACTGGTGCAAGGGCGGCAAGGATGCGCTGGATTACCTCAAGCGTGAGGGGAAGTATGCAGGCGATGCCACTTTGGCCCGGCCTGCGCTGGTGTTGCTCGATCTCAATATGCCAGGCATCGATGGCAGAAAAACGCTGGCTGTGATCAAGGAAAACCAGAGTTTGAAAAAAATTCCTGTAGTCATCCTCACCACCTCCGCCGACGAGCGCGACATCGAGCAGTGTTATGAGCTAGGTGCCAGCACCTATATTCAGAAGCCGGTTGATTTCGACGGGTTGGTCGATGCGATCGGTCGCATTAAAGACTACTGGTTCGGCATCGCATTGCTGCCACGGACGTTAGCGGATGAATAGCCCCCTGACGATTCTTGTTTGGTCAATTCGTGATGGCGAAGTTGCCGGGTATATTTAGCGTGATAGCAGCAATGGTGATATAAGATGCAAATAGAAAGTTGGCGCGCTAACAATAAGCGCTGCCTCTACCATTTCCTTCATCAACCATGGATTGCCGGTGACATCACAAGAGAATGGAATCTGGATTGTTTATATACTGCAATGCGCGGATGGGAGCCTTTATACCGGCATCACGACCGATCTCGATGCACGTTTGCTGAAACACGCCAATGGCACGGGCGCGAAATATACCAGAGGACGTGGCCCCTATACGGTGCTTTTCACGGAACGGCATGCGACAAAAAGTGCGGCACTTAAGCGCGAAGTGGAAATTAAAACCTTCAGTAAGATACAAAAATTGGGCTTGCGTAACGCGGACTAATATTTGCAATCATCGCGCTGTTATTCAACAATCCAATCGTTATTTGCATCGCAAATGCAGTGCGTCGCGAATTTTGGCACTGCTGTTGGCCGCCGCCTGATCGAATGCTGCCACGATTTCCGGCATGTGATTTTCTGTCGGCGTCACCACTTCATTGATGCGCACTTGCTTCAGCACATGCTCGCCATCGTGTAGCACCGCCACCATACGCAAATGCACGCGCGGCGCGTCAGGATTTTCTACGAAAGCTTCCTGAATCGTGATGCTGAGCGTGCGCAGTTTTTTGCTGTCAGCAGTATCATCGGTAGCCAGAGTAATGCCATCATGATTCAAAAAATCCTGCTGCAAATAATCGCGTAGTTGATCGGGGAATGACGATGCCCAGCCCGCGCCTGTATAATAATTTAAATGCGAATCGCTGAACATCACCGCGATTTTTTTACTGGCAAATTCCTCCGCCGCCACCGGCCGGTCGATTTGAATGGCCATCGGCGGCGTACAGCGCAACGATGCGCTATCACTCGGACGCAATACGTAGAGATCCGTGGTCGGGGTTCCCCCACAGGCGCTGAGCATTAGGGTTGCGAGTAATCCAAAGGTAAGTCGTGTGTGCTTTTTCATGGTGCGGGGATCCCCTGTTCATCTTTCGGAAAGAGTAACGACGACGGATTTTGATCGATCGACTCGGTGACATTTTCGACATGGCCGGTGGCATTTTTCAAACTATGCATCGCGGTCGAGACATCACGCGATGTCTGCTTGATATCCTCCTGCGAGCCGCGCACTACCTGGTGCAAATCGCCTACCGTCGCATTCGTATTTTGAATCGTCGCACTCAGCGCGTGCACATTGTCGTCGCTGAACACTTTGTTCACCTGATCAATCATACCCGACACTTTATCGAGCAGAATCGGCACCCGGTCGATCAGCGCGCTGAGGCTACTTTGCTGCGCCGGAATCTCGGGCACCTCGTCACTATCCTTGTTTTGCACCAAATCCGGCTTCGATGGATCGCCGCCGGTCAGCTCGATATACACCGTCCCGGTGATGCCCTGCAGTTTTAGCCCTGCGACCGTATCGGTTTTCAGGGGCGTATTTTTCAGCAAGGCAATCTCCACATCGATCAGCCGCGAGTCATGCGCATCGATCGTAATTTTCTTCACCGAGCCAACGCTCACCCCCCGATATTTCACATCGCTGCCGACTGTGAGACCGCTCACCGACTCCGCAAATCGTATGTGAAACGGGCGATATTTGCTGTCGTCCTGCATCGTCATCCATAATGTGAACGCCAGAATTGCCAGCGCACTGAGCAATACAAATATGCCCACAATAAAATAATGCCGCTCATTCTCCATGCTGCCCTGCTTTCTCGGCTGCTACCATCGCACCATAGGCACGCGCACCGTGTAAATATTCGTGAATCCAAGGATGATCAAGCCCGAGTAAACTTTCAAGATCATTGACGATGACTTTTTTATCGACCAGCACCGCCGCGCGATGACAGGTCGTGAACAGCGTATCCAGATCATGTGTAATCATCACAATCGTGACCCCAAGCGTTTGATTCAACATCACCACCATTTCGTCGAACGTTGCCGCACTCACTGGATCAAGTCCCGCCGTCGGCTCATCAAGAAACAGCAGCGGTGCATCGAGCGCCAGCGCGCGCGCCAACCCTGCCCGCTTGATCATGCCGCCCGATAATTCGGATGGATATTTATTCCCCACCTCCGCCGGAAGTCCAACTAATTCCAGCTTGAATGCGGCAAGTTGCCTACGATTTGCTGTATTAAGCGTACTATGTTCTTCGAGCGCGAACATGATATTTTCCGCCACCGTCAGCGATGAAAATAATGCGCCCTGCTGAAACATCACGCCAAACAGCGCCGCACGTTTTTTGGGTGGAATATCTTCGAGTAATTTGCCGTTGATTATCACCTTTCCGTGCTGCGGTATTTGCAGCCCGGTCATCGTGCGCATCATCACCGATTTGCCCGAACCCGAACCGCCAATCAGCGCCAGAATTTCACCACGACGCACGCTGAAACTCACATCGTCATGTACCAGCTGTTTGCCGAAACGGTTTGTCACATGCTGCACTTCGAGAATGTTTTCGGCCTGTGTCATAGCCCCACTTTCTGGAAGAAAATGGAGAAAATCGCATCGAGCATCAGCACCAGAAAAATGGATTTCACGACCGAGTTGGTGGTCTCTTTTCCCACACTTTCCGCCGAGCCGCTGACTTTCATCCCATGCATGCATCCCACGATGCCGATGAACAGCGCAAACACCGGCGCCTTGATCATGCCCACGAGCAGCGCATGTCCATTCGCACCGATTTGATGCACGCGATTGATGTATTGATCGAACGGCATGTTGATCAAACTTTTCATCAATACCGCGCCACCTAGCAGCCCCATGATATTGCCAATGAACGTAATCAGCGGCACCGCGATGATGATCGCAATCAGCCGCGGCACAACCAGAATTTCAAATGGATCCACCCCGATGGATTTCAGCGCATCGACTTCTTCGCGAATTTTCATAACCCCAATTTCTGCCGTGAATGCACTGCCCGAGCGGCCCGCCACCATGATCGCCGTGAGCAGCACGCCCATCTCACGCAGGACTGAAATCGTGATGAGATCGACGGTAAATTTCTGCGCACCCAGCGGCCGCAATTGCTCGATACTTTGATACGCGAGTACGACGCTGATGAGAAACGCCACGAGCGAAATAATCGGAATCGCGTAGATCCCGATATGCTCGATATGGTGCACAATTTCACCCACGCGCAGCTGCTTTGGATGACGAATCACTTTACCAATCGCCAGTGCCGACTGCCCGAGAAATGCAATAATTTCCGCCGCGCTCTGGGCAGCGGCAATCGTTCCTTTACCGAGATGAATTAACAGCGTCACGCCCGGCGCATGGTGATGGTGATGCGGCATTTTCGGTGGTTTCGCCTTCGCCACAAGGTCGTACAGCACGCGATGGGTGTCGCTGAGATTTTCAGTGGCGATGTTTTTATGCGCAAATTTTAGCAGCAGCAATGCACCTGCCATATCGAGTCGGGTGAGCTCCGCCAAATCAATCGTACGCATATCCGAAAATTTGCGCAGATGATTGCGCGCTTTCGACAGATGCCACAAATCGAGCGGTCCACGCAAATGAACCACGCCATCATCACTTTTTGTAATGTGGAGGATGCCCTCCGCCATATATCAATCCCGCGTTTAGTTCATGCAATATATAACGGATAAATAGTATATGTGCGCGATACTATACTGCGGCGAATTGATTAAATCATGATAAATATTGCCGAATGTCCGCGTGATTTTTTGGACATGAATTCCGGTTGTAATCGACGGAAAAGCGACTAAAACCGCGTGAATCAAACTCCGCATTCACGGACGCATCATGCCTACTGCTTCCCGCCCCTCGAACCTGTTCATTATCTCACTGCTGGGTGCGATGAGCGTGCTGACGCCGTTTTCCATCGATATGTATCTTACCGCCTTCGAAAAAGTCGGTGCCGATTTCGCGGTACGCAGCGCCGTTATTTCACTCACGCTCTCGAGCTACTTCATCGGCCTTGCAATCGGTCAGCTCTTCTACGTTCCGATGCTCGATCGTTTCGGGCGCAAGCGACCGGTTTATTTTGGACTCACCTTGTTCATCGTCGCCTCGCTCGGTTGCGGCCTGGCAGCGAGCATCCAATGGTTTATCGCCTTCCGCTTCCTGCAAGCGCTGGGTGGCTGTGTATCCGGGGTGGCGGCTGTCACGATGGTACGCGACTTTTTCCCACGCGAAGATTGTGCACGTATTCTCTCGCGCCTGTTTTTATTCATCGCGGTATCGCCGCTGCTAGCGCCGACAGTTGGCAATCTCATCATCATGGCGACGAGCTGGCGCGCAGTGTTCATCGCACTCGCCATCATTGCGGCAGCCATTGTCGCGATGGTTTATTTCCTGCTGCCCGAAGGCCATCAGCCTGATACCAGTATTTCCTTGAAACCTGGCCCGATTTTCCGCGAATACGGGGCGATTTTGCGCCATCCGCGCTTTCACACTTTTGCTTTCGCCGGGGCCTTCACCTTTGCGGGCCTGTTCACTTACGTCGCAGGGTCACCGATTATTTTCATGGAAGGATTTCATTTAAGTGCGGCTGCCTATAGCGGTATTTTTGCGCTGCTCGCCAGTGGTTTCATCGGCGGCAGCCAGATCAATGTGATGCTGCTGCGCAAATACAGTAGCGAATGGATTTTTCAACGTGCACAGTGGATGCAGCTTATTTGCGGATGGGTTTTCATCATCGGCACGGCGCAGCACTGGTATGGACTTTATGAAATGCTCGCACTGTTTTTTGTGTTCCTCGGCTGTACCGGTATCGCCAACCCCAATGCCTCGGCCATGGCGCTGATTCCTTTCACCAAGAATGCGGGCAGCGCTTCGGCAATGCTCGGCTTTATTCAGCTTGGCCTCGGTGCTGCGATTTCCTCCTTCATCAGCCTATTCATGGCCCATGAAAGTTTTCCCATCATCGCCATTCTGGGCGGCACTGCGACGATCGGATTCATCATTTTCACGGTAGGTAAGAAGCGCGCCCTCGCCTACCCGATCGCGGAGTAATCTAGGGTTTTGCGCCGCGTAGCGAAGCCAGCGCGATGGTTTTGCTCTCTTCTACCGCGGGCTGATCGAAGGCATTGACGCCGAGCAATTGCGCCACCAGCACCGTCTCGAGCATTTGCAGCATCAGCAGCGCGCCGACACTCTGCTCGCGCAAATCAGGCAGTGAGAGTTGCCGCACCGGCAGATGATGATTGATGAACGAGCGCGTGGTGCCATGCGCCTGCGCCTGCACAATCGCCTGACCATCGAGACTATTCAAAAACGCCAGTAGACTACCCTCGGGCGCGACCGCCGCATCGAGCGGTCGATTGGGCACCGGCGCCGCTTGCGAGGGTGCAATATGCACGGTGGTGATACTTTTATCCTTCGGCCCGTCGAGCAGCAATTGCAGCATACTATGTTGATCGAGCGGCCCCAGACCAATCAGCGGCGTCGTCCCCTTCCCCGCCTTCCCCAGCGACTCGGCCCAGAGCTGGCGATACCAATAGGTCCAGCCCTGCAGCCGCACGCTGTAGGGCAGCATCACATGCGTTTGATGACCGGATTCCCAGCAGGCGCGGTGCCAGTGTGCAGCAGCAAGCGCCATCGCCATCCCTTCATCGCTGATCATGCTCGCCGCGCCCGCACGCATCGCACGAATATCGAGGCCCAGGATGGCGGCGGGCAACATGCCGACATTGCTGAACACCGAATAGCGCCCGCCAATATGCGTCGCGTGTTCCAGCACAGGCACACCGTAATGCTCGGCAAGATCGCGTAGCGGATTGCTGCCCGCGAGCGTAATCACCCGCACCATACCCGCGCGGCGATGCAGATTGCGGCTGATGAAGGCGAGAAACTGCGTCACCGTCTCAAGCGTCCCGCCAGAGCGGCTGATGAACAGCCAACCGGTGCTTGCGGCCGGAAGATTCATCGCTGCATCGAGCAGATCGGGTTCGGTACTATCGAGCAAATGGATTTGCGGGCGGCCATGCGCCGGTTGCCCTAGTGGATGGGCGATAAGATCACGCAACGCCCGCGCGCTCAGCGACGAACCGCCGGTGCCGCAGACAATCACATGTGCGCATTGGGCGATGAATTCCTGCGCGGTTTTTTCAATCGCAGCGAGATCGTCCGTCTGCTGGCAAATATCCATCCATGACGGCGAGTGCGGCGCGGCGGCCGCCAGCCAGTTGCGCGCCTGTTTCAGCTCCGCCGCGCTGAGCGCAGATGGTGTTGGCGAATGAATTTTCTGCGTGATCGATACCAAAATAAAACCGAATAAGGGTTGCTGCACCCCTGCTATCAGCGGCGACGGCGCTTGGCAAGCAATCGGCACATTTGGCGTATTTACGCCTTCAATAATTGGAGTAAATACTGGCCGTAGCGGTTCTTTTTCATCACCTCGGCGAGTTGGGCGAGTTTTTCATCGTTGATCCAGCCCATGCGCCAAGCGATTTCCTCGGGGCAAGCGATTTTGAGGCCCTGACGGCGCTCGATGGTGGCGATGAAATGCCCGGCATCAAGCAACGATTCATGGGTGCCGGTATCCAGCCACGCATAGCCGCGGCCGAGAATTTCCACATGCAGCTCGCCACGTTCGAGATAGCAGCGATTGAGGTCGGTAATCTCCAGCTCTCCCCGCGCGGAGGGTTTCAGCGAGCGCGCAAATTCCACGGCCTGCGCATCGTAAAAATAGAGTCCCGTAACAGCATAATTCGATGGTGCGACTTTCGGTTTTTCGACAATCGCAATCGCCTTGCCCGCCGCATCGAACGTCACTACGCCGTAAGCTTCAGGATCGGTGACATGGGTCGCAAATACGCTGGCACCCTCACGTTTTTCATCGGCGCGTTTCAGTAAATCCGGCAAGTCGTGACCATAGAAAAGATTATCGCCCAGCACCAATGCCGAGGGGCCATCGCCCACGAAATCCGCACCGATATGGTAAGCTTGCGCCAAACCATCGGGCGACGGTTGCACCGCATATTGAATATCAAGCCCCCATTGCGAACCATCGCTCAGCAGCCGCTGGAACGCCGCCTGATCGTGCGGCGTGGTGATGACAAGAATTTCGCGAATACCCGCAAGCATCAACGTCGAAAGCGGGTAATACACCATCGGCTTGTCATAGAGCGGCAGCAGCTGTTTCGACACGCCAATCGTCGCCGGATAAAGCCGCGTCCCCGAACCGCCCGC
>Ga0206942_1031_pt1 | contig 43382 bp, 39 predicted proteins | sample Alteio_BWOrgHeat_6_FD_153253 | JGI IMG/M metagenome (GOLD analysis project Ga0206942, IMG submission 153253) | Enriched cells from forest soil in Barre Woods Harvard Forest LTER site, Petersham, Massachusetts, United States -... | ecosystem: Environmental > Terrestrial > Soil > Temperate forest > O... | reverse complement strand
AGTACAAACTGGAATTGATCGAAGGTCTTCAAGATGGGTCAATCACGTTCTACCAGCAGGGAAATTTTGTCGATCTCTGTCGTGGGCCGCACATCCCGACCACGGGTCCAATCAAGGCCATAAAGCTTTTGAATGTGGCCGGAGCTTATTGGCGAGGCGATGAAAAAAACAAGATGCTCACCCGCATTTATGGCATCACCTTCCCCAAGCAAAAGGAGCTTGACGAATACCTGTATTTGCTCGAGGAAGCAAAGAAAAGAGATCACCGAAAATTGGGAAAGGAGTTAGAACTGTTTGCGTTTTCTGACCTGGTCGGTCAGGGCCTGCCGCTTTGGTTGCCCAAGGGAACGATTTTGCGCGAGCGACTTGAGCAATTTATGCGCAGGGCGCAGATCAAAGCAGGATATGATCCGGTTGTGACTCCGCACATTGGTAGTAAACAGCTTTATGTTACTTCCGGCCACTATGAGAAATATGGCAAGGATTCTTTTCAGCCTATTCATACGCCGGACGCGAATGAAGAGTTTCTGCTGAAGCCAATGAACTGTCCGCATCATTGCGAAATCTATAAAGTAAAGCCGCGGTCGTATAAAGATCTTCCTATTCGCTATGCTGAGTTTGGAACCGTATATCGGTACGAGCAAAGTGGCGAGCTTCATGGGCTCACTCGCGTGCGAGGTTTTACGCAGGATGATGCTCACATCTTTTGCCGGCCTGATCAGGTGAAAGAAGAGTTTGTTAAAGTAATTGATCTGGTCTTTATGATTTTCAAAGCGTTGAAGTTTGAAAATTACACGGCCCAGGTTTCCTTACGCGATCCTGAAAATAAGCAAAAGTATATTGGTGATGATCAGTTGTGGGATCGGGCAGAACGCGAAATTCAGGAGGCGGCTGATGAAAGAGGTTTAATAACAGTAGCCGTTAAAGGTGAAGCGGCCTTTTATGGACCGAAACTTGATTTTATGGTTCGGGATGCGCTGGGGAGAAGCTGGCAGCTCGGAACCATACAAGTTGATTATCAGTTGCCACAGCGTTTTGAATTGGAATACATTGGATCCGACAATCAAAAGCATCGGCCGGTGATGATCCATCGTGCTCCATTTGGTTCCATGGAGCGGTTTGTGGCAGTTTTGATCGAACATTGTGCTGGAAACTTTCCGTTGTGGCTAGCCCCGGAGCAATTTGCGGTGCTACCGATCTCGGAAAAATTCAATGAATATGCCAGAGCTGTAGTTGAAAAGCTTAAAGAAACTGATATCCGGGGATTTTTGGATGACCGTGATGAGAAGATTGGAAGAAAAATTCGTGATGCTGAGGTAAAGAAAGTTCCCTTTATGTTAATTGTTGGAGAAAAGGAAGTAGCTGAGAATAAGGTCGCTGTGCGCAAACATGGGGAAGGCGATAAGGGCGTAATGGGGTTGGTTGATTTCGTAGCACAGTTCAAGGCTGATTTTAGCTTGCCGGCTTAGACAATTTTGAAAAACCGAAATTATCGCGATATTTGCAGCCTGTTTTTAAAAAAGTTTGAATTTAAACCCAACGAGTGGCATTAGGACAAAGCAATAACCGGCCCTATAATAGAGGTTTCCGGCCGCGTGTAGTAGAAGAACCTTATCGCGTTAATGAAAGAATCACCGCACAACGTGTGCGAGTTGTAGGCGAAAACATCAAGGTAGATGTATATCCTATTTCCGAGGCTTTGAAGATTGCGCAAGCTCAGGGATTAGACCTGGTAGAGATTTCGCCCAAAGCCGAGCCGCCAGTTTGTAAGGTGGTTGACTACTCTAAGTTTAAGTACGAACAAAAGAAGAAGCAAAAGGAAATCAAGGCCAATGCGCAGAAGTCAGTTTTAAAAGAGATTCGATTCGGACCAAATACAGATGACCACGATTTCAATTTTAAAGTAAAACATGCCGAAAACTTTTTAAAGGAAGGCGCCAAAGTAAAAGCCTACGTTCATTTTGCGGGACGATCTATTGTATATAAGGAACGAGGTGAGATTTTGTTGTTGAAATTTGCGCAGTCACTCGAGGAGTTTGGGAAGGTGGAGCAGATGCCGCAATTAGAAGGGAAGAGGATGTATTTGATCATGGCGGCAAAAGGAAAAAGCAAGTAATAGTTGATTTAGATTTAATATTTTAGACGATGCCCAAGTTAAAAACCAAGTCAGGAGCCAAGAAGCGCTTCAAAGTTACCGGTAGCGGTAAAATCAAACGAAAGAGAGCCTTTAAGAACCATATTCTGACAAAGAAAGAAACCAAGCAAAAAAGAAGGCTTGGTCATAAAGTGACTGTTAAGAAAGTAGATGAGAACAACGTCAAATTGATGTTGCCTTATTTAGTGTAAAACTTGCCTTGAGTGAGTTTTGGTTTTATGTTCAACCCCGGTCATTGGCATTAAGTGCTTTCAGAAATTTTCTTAAGAAAGACGCCAACGATCAAAAATGTAAATTATGCCCCGTTCAGTAAACAATGTAGCATCCCGCGCAAGGCGCAAAAAGGTGCTCGAAATGGCCAAAGGTTATTTTGGTCGAGGAAAAAATGTATGGACAGTTGCCAAGAACAAAGTAGAGAAAGGTCTTGGCTACGCCTACCGTGACCGCAAAGCGAAGAAACGCGATTTCCGGTCGCTTTGGATTGCCCGCATCAACGCGGGTGTTCGTCAGTATGGAATGTCGTACTCCGAGTTCATGGGCAAAATCAAAACAGCAGGAATAGAATTGAACCGAAAGGCCCTGGCTGATCTGGCTGCTAACCATCCTGAGGCTTTTGAAGCTGTTGTGAAGAAATTGAAATAGTAAAATTCAACGAAGAAGATTAAAAGAGCTGCCTTTGGGCGGCTCTTTTTGCTCATCATGAGTTCAATGATGAAATTTTGAAAGAAGTATTTTCTTGGCATAGTTTATCGCTATCTTTGAGATCGCCAAACTAAGTTATTCTGTGAAAAGATTCTTAATCTTCGCATTACTAATCCTTGTATGCTGCTCACCAGCAGCTACCCAAACAAAATCATCGAAAAAGAAAGGTAAAAAGAACGAAAACCCCCAGCCTGCTTGGCTAAGTGCAAAACCCGACGAGGGTGATTATTATGTTGGGATTGGCCATGCCACGAAAGACGGACAGAACAATTATATCCAGGAGGCAAAGAAAAGTGCGCTGGAAGATCTGGTTTCTGAGATAAAAGTGAATGTGTCATCAACTTCCGTCCTCAATCAATTAGATGATGGCAAAGGTTTTTCAGAGAAATACCAGCAGATGATTCAAACCACAGCAACGGATGATATCGAAGAGTTTGAACAGGTGGATGTCTGGCAGGATGACCGAAACTACTGGGTCTATTATCGGTTGTCGAAGCAGCGTTATCGCGAAATCAAAGAGAAGCAAAAAAGTGATGCGGTGACGCTAGGCCTTGATTTTTTCACGAAAGCCCGCCAGTCAGAAAAAGACAACGATCCGATTACCGCGCTTGCGTTTTACTATCAAGGCTTTCGGGCTGTTGAAAAATACCTGGCTGATCCATTGCGGATACAATTTCAGGGGACTGATATTTTGCTGACGAATGAAGTTATATCGAGTATGCAACTACTTCTTGACAAAATGCAATTGACGGTCAGTCCCTCACAAATTATTATTAACAGGATTGTTGCGCAAAGTGGCCAGACCGTTACAGCAAGGGTGATCGACAAGTCATCACAAAAACCAATATCGGGTTTACCGCTGCTTGCTTCTTTTGAAAAAGGAGCTGGTGATGTTTTCCCCGATTACAAAACCGATGACAGCGGCTTTGTTAAAATATTGCTTACTAAAATCAGCGCCAGGGATTTGGAGCAAACCATGGCTGTGAAAGTCAATGTCTTAAAATTTGCCGGAGACAATCCGTCCGATATTTATTCGTTAGTAGCACAGAAAATTGTTGTTCCTAAAGCAATTGTGGTAATGAATGTGCAGCGCCCGCTCGTTTTTTTATCATCCGTTGAAAAAAATTTAGGAAATGACAAGCCAAATCAACAAGTAGCCAATAAAATCAAAAACTATTTGGCAACAGCAGGTTTTGAATTTACCAGTGACAAAAACAGAGCCGAACTGTCTTTAGATGTCAGTTCAAATTCAGAAAAAGGAGCGGTATCCGGAAGTATTTTTATCACGTACGCGACATCCACAATCCGGGTTTCATCCGTTAAAGATGATAGGGAGGTTTATGCCACGACCTTGGATCGCATCAAGGGATTTAGTTTGGATTATGAACGGAGCAGCCAGGATGCTTATAACAAGCTTTTGGAAAACTTGGAAAGCCAAACGCTCCCTGAAATGCTGAACGCTATATTGCAATGAATTAAACCAACCGAAGCGAATGTTATCTAAACCGCGGATTTATTTTAAACCTCGTTGTGGCATTAATTGTTTTTAACTTGTATTAACTTTAAATAACCCAAATAGTATGAAAAAAATCAGGATTTATTCGATAGTTGCGGTGGCTATAGCTGCTGCTTTGATCGGTGGCTGCAAAAGTAGTAAAACCAAATTGCCCTCCGGTGAGACAGAAGTATCCATTCCCTGTTCAGGCCCTGGCTTTTATACCGACAACAAGGTTTTTAGGGCCAATTCAATTGGTGAGAGTATGGATCTGGTAACCGCAAAAAAGAAAGCCCTTACCAATGCCCGCAATGATTTAGCGCAGTCCATTCAGACTACCGTGAAAACCGTAACAGACAATTACACGAATTCGACCTCTATGGACAAGAAAGAACAATTGGAACAAAAATTTGAGAGCTTGAACCGCGAAGTTGTTGACCAGACTTTGCAGGGAATTAGGACAATTTGTGAGAAACCCGTTCAAACAAAAGACGGAAACTATAAATACTATATTGCCATTGAACTTTCTGCGGATGATTTAGTGAAGCAGTATAACAGCCGGCTTTCTTCTGATGACAAACTCAAAGTCGATTATGACTATGAGAAATTTAAAGACACGTTTAATAAGGAAATGGATAAGATGGCTGCGCCAAAGACCGGCAATTAATTGATATTTCTATTTTAAGAAAATAATCCCACCCTTGCCGGTCGGGATTATTTTTTTTTCTCGATTCTCATCCTTTGGGCTTGCGGGCCTTCGCCTTGGGTACACCCGATTTTCTTGCTGCCGTTCTCTTCTCACGAAATTTCTGTTTGATCTGGATGATGCGTGAAACACCAAAGCTTGCTGATAAGTAGGCATCACTTCGGCGTCCGTATAAATCAGGCGCTCCAGGATGGCCGAAAGCATCTGGGGTTTGAGCGCTCGGATTTTTAAGTTCATTGATGTAACTTTTATTCCTGGGGTCAAAGACACCAAAGTTGGCTCGACCGTCAAAGTTAAGACTCCAATCATCGTTAAGATCAAAATCGGAATGGAATCCCACCCCAGCGAAAACCTGGAAGGGGGCAAACTTGTCGCTGGAGACATAGACACTATTTTTCAAGTTGGGTACGTATACCCCATCGTAGGTAATTTGATAATTAGGATCATTAGGAACGCTTACGCCTGCCGGATAACTTAGCTTTCTCGAACTTGGGAGGGCATTAATAGAGAAAGTCTCTTGCCCTTTCAGAAGGTATCCGAAATTCAACGCGGCCACTATACTTAGCCGAAAGAAAGCAATATCATTGAGGTGAAGTTTTAGTGCTACCGGGACGGAGAAATACTTCATTTGCACCTCGCGCGTACCAACGCTACCGCCCACGTTATTTACGATCGTAAATTTCTGACCAATCTCCATGTATCCGGGTGTCACCAAAAGACCATAACCTACTCGATCGTACCCATACGTGAAGCCAACGGGTGTTCCTCGAAATGTAAACTTCCCGAAAAAACGGGGATCGTTTCGAAGTCCCTGATCAATGGTAAAGGGGATATTGAATCCACCGTAAACGCCAAATGACTCGATTTCCTGACCAAAAGAAGGAACTGACAAAGCAACAAAAACGATTAGTAAGATCCTCATCGGCTTAAGCTAGATGGATTAATTAATGGTTCAAAATAGATTTAAATCCAAACTTTTTGACACGCCTAACTACAAAACTAAGATAATTACTGAATGAATAATTTACTTTTGTCATTAGTATTTATCGCATCGTGTTGAAAGAAAACTACTTTTCAGGTCTCCGGTGGAAAGGAAACATCCATGTCGCATTGGTGTTCAGTTTGCTTTTAGTGATGGTGCTTTACGCGGTGGGCAGAATCGGATTTTACCTTTTCAACCTTTCTTTTTTCCCTGAAATGACTTGGTCTCGCATGGCAACGGTAATGTTGGGCGGGCTGCGGTTTGATTTATCGGCAACCCTGTATTCAAATTCCCTTTTTATTCTATTGATGATCGTGCCTATCGCAGTTCGCTTTCAGGGATGGTATAAAAAAATGATGAGTTGGATTTTCCTCATTGTCAACTCAATAGCGTTTGCCCTCAACACGGCTGATTTTATTTATTATCGGTTCACCTTGCGCAGAACTACGGTTAGCGTGATTGGTCAATTTAAAAATGAAGACAATCTTGGACGCCTCGCGTTTCAGTTTTTATGGGACTATTGGTATGTTTTTTTGTTTTGGCTATTGACTGTGACGCTGTTATATTTTGGTTATCGAAGGATAAAGTTTACAGGCCCACAACTTAAAAAAGAAGGTTCATTCTATGGCTCAGGAATTGCAGCCATGCTTCTTGGCATTTATCTTTTTGTAGGAGGTGCGCGAGGTGGTTTTCGGAGCAGCACTCGGCCCATTACGTTGAGTAATGCAGCTGCTTATGCTGAAACTCCAAACGAAATTGGGTTAGTGTTAAATACGCCATTTGCGCTGATGCGCACGGCTAGGGCCAATGTCATCAAAAAAGTAAATTATTTTACCTCTGAAGATGAATTGAACAAAGTATTTAACCCGTTGCGATCGCCGACTGACACCAATGCGTTTGTTCCCAAGAACGTGGTGATCCTCATTCTCGAAAGTTTCTCAAAAGAGTTTGTCGGAGCGTATAATAAAAGTTTGGATAACGGGCATTACCGGGGATATACTCCTTTCCTCGATTCCTTGATTGAGGTAAGCCATGCTTACCAATATTCTTTGGCCAACGGTCGAAAATCAATCGACGCTATGCCCTCAGTGATCTGCAGTATTCCTTCGATTGAGGTACCGTTCATTCTTTCGCACTTCTCAGGAGATAAAATAAATAGTCTTGCCAGTTTATTAAAAGAGAAGAATTATTATACCGCATTTTTCCATGGTGCGCCTAACGGGTCAATGGGTTTTGATGCATTTGCCAATCTATCAGGCTTCGATCATTATTATGGAAAGTCTGAATATAACAATGATGCAGACTTTGACGGGATATGGGGAATTTGGGACGAGCCTTTTTTGCAATTTTTTGCAAACAAAATGAGTTCATTCAGGCAGCCGTTTTTTACCACCCTTTTTACGGTTTCCTCTCATCATCCTTACAATTTACCAGGAGAATATGCAAATAAATTTAAGGGCGGACCAAAGCTGGTCCATCGTACGATTGAATATACTGATTTTGCTTTGAAGAAGTTTTTTAAAAGCGCGGCCCGTTTACCCTGGTTTAAGAATACTATTTTCGTAATTACAGCAGATCATGCTTCGGCGGAAATCCAACTTCCCGAATACAATTCAGCTTGGGGCTATTTTTCAATTCCGATTTTATTTTATCGGCCAGGAGAGAATGGCGGTGGCCTTAAGCCCGGGATTATTCAACAAATTGACATCATGCCATCCCTGCTTGGCGCGATTCACTTTGATAAACCATACCTTGCATTCGGACGAGATGTCTTCCATGATAGAAGCAGGCCCCTTGCATTTAATTATTTGAATAACACCTATCAGGTTTTCAGGAACGACTACCTTTTACAATTTGATGGTGCAAAATCGACAGCCCTATTCGAATTTAAAAAAGATAAATATCTGAAAGCCAATTTGCTTACTACGTTACCCGATACGGTGCGAAACTTAGAGATTTCTTTGAAGGCGTTTATCCAACAATATAATAACCGCATGGTTGACAACAATCTGACGGTTGAAGGAAGTCAACTGAAACAGCCCATCAAACAATAAGGGCTACACCTGAACAACCTGTTGCAAATGAAGGCAATGTGTCATTACTTCAAAAACTTATGGGCTCTATCCATCAACATTTTCCGATCGGAGGTAATGGTAGGATCGCTGTAGATGCGAGCGGACAGTTCGGCTACAACAGCCTTTTTATAGCCCAGCTTTTCAGCCACTTCCTCGCAAAAATGAATTTCGCTCTTAAATACCTGCCCATCACTTTTCATAAGTTGAATCAGATGATATAGGTTTTCAAATTTTTGGTCTTCGCTAAATGCAGACAGGTTGCCGATAGGCTGCGGTTTTTTCATCATGGCGTCCACTTCATCTTTTGTCATACCGTTGGCTTTGCCGATCATATGGATGACTTTGGCTTCTTTTTCTGCCACAGCATTGTCACTGGCGGCAAGGTTAATCAATACGTTTAGTTGTTCTTTTATCATGATGTTTTAATATTTACAGGGAAATTGAATAATCCAACATCGAAATTTAGTTAAAATCCATTTATTCTTTAACCTGACTATGAAAATAAAGTAAATAATCGTTCAAGCAACCTTTCAGAAATACGACCTGTCTTTGATACAAATTAAGTTAAATTATGAAGAAGTCAATTGTTGGTTTTATATTTTTTTGGACTAGTTCCTTTCCGTTATTGGCACAACAGACGGAGGTAAGGTCATTAGGTTCTTTTAAAGGAATCAAAGTTTCTCAAGCGATTGACGCCTATCTCAAAAAGGGGGATAAGGAAAGCGCACGGGTTGAAGTAACAGGAGGATCAACATCAGACGTGGTCACCACGGTTGAAGGCAGCTCTCTTCGGATAAAAATGAAAGATGGTCGTAACTTCTGGAATAAAATAAATGTAAAGGTTTATGTCACCTATGTTAACCTGGAGAAGATTTCAGCAAGTTCGGCCTCCAGTGTTTTTTCTGACGGAGTAATTAAAACTGATCATATTGACATCAGTGCTTCGAGTGCAGCCAATGTTGAGGTATCGCTGGATGCCATGTCATCCATGGTAGATACCTCCAGTGCTGGTGAAGTAGTGTTGGAAGGAAAGTCTCCTAAACTTGAAGTGGAGGCAAGTAGCGCAGGCGATGTGGACGCCTATAAATTGGAAAGTGAAACTGTCGTAGCTAATGTCGCCAGTGGCGGAGAAGCAAAAATTTCAGTTTCCAAAGACCTCGAAGCTCATGCCAGCAGTGGTGGAGATATTCGCTACCGAGGAAATCCATCTCGCACCAATACCCATTCGAGTAGTGGTGGTTCTGTTAAAAAATCAAACTGATTATTTACTGACCGTGATGGTCTTCAGCATGGCTAGTCGTTCTTCCTGGCGATTAATCTCCCAGTTGAGAAGGGCAAGTGCAAAGTTTTTATGATAGAAATTCAACCCCTCAGGCTTTAGAGGCGGATACTTTTCCCTTTTTGATATGGCGGAGGTCATAAAACAGTTATTTTGCCATTAGACGAAGCAAGGGCTATTTTAGTTTAACAGTTTGATTAAAATTTTGAAAACCAGCGACTTATTCCGCCAGTTCCGCCAGTTGCAGCCATCGATGTGTCTTGGTTTCAATCGTTTGTGATATCAACTCCATTTGTTTCGACCACTCCATGAGCTCTTGATGTTCTTTGGTTCCTGAAGTAATTAAGGAGTTAATTTCTTCTTTTTTTCTCTCAAGACCTTCAATTTCCGTAGTCAAGTGCTCATACTCTTGTTTTTCTTTAAAGGAAATTTTTGGTTTGTCATTTTTCAATTTTTGGCTCGGTTGAATTTTTATTTCTTCAAGAGGCTCAGGAACTTGTTCTTTTTCATCAAGCCATATCCGGTAGTCTGAATAATTGCCATTGAACAACCGAATTGTACCATCCCCTTCAAAAACGAATAGCTCATCAACCAAGTGGTCCATAAAATACCGGTCGTGGGAAACCAATACTAAGCACCCGCTGAATTTTTCAAGAAAATCTTCTAACACATTTAAAGTTTCGATATCAAAATCATTGGTGGGCTCATCGAGAATCAAAAAATTCGGATTGGTCACCAATACTTTTAAAAGTTGAAGACGTTTCTTTTCGCCACCACTAAGCTTTTCGATAAATGTGTATTGCTTCTCAGGAGTAAATAAAAACAACTCAAGAAATCGGGATGCTGATACTTGTGAGCCATCCGCCAATGTGATGAATTCTGCAATCTCTTTTACCTCCTCGATGACACGATGAGTGGGGTCAAGGTTTTGGGTTTCTTGTGTGAAGTAACCGATTTTAGTGGTTACACCGGGAATCGTTTCGCCGGAATCCGGCCTCGTCTTGCCAGTCAGTAAGTTAAGAAAAGTGGACTTCCCGACTCCATTTTTCCCAACGACCCCAATCCGATCTTTTTTCTTAAAGATGTAACTGAAATTCTCGATCATTTTTTGAGACCCAAAGCTTTTGCTGATGGCATGCAATTCTAATATTTTCCCTCCTTGCCGCCTTTCCTGAAGGTCGAGCTCAAGCCTGTCTTTCTTTAAATTGGTGGAGGCCTTCTCCTGGATTTCATAAAACGCTTCTACCCGGTATTTGGCTTTCGTTCCCCTGGCCCTTGGTTGCTTGCGCATCCACTCCAACTCTTTTTTCATTAAGCTCTTCGCCTTGGCTACTTCAGTTTTAAGCATCTCTTCCCGCTCCGATTTCTTTTCAAGAAAATAGGCATATTTGCCGCGGTACGAGTAAAGTTTTCCCCGGTCGATTTCCAAAATAAGGTTTGCCACGTTATCCAAAAAATAGCGATCGTGGGTAACCATCAGAAGGGTAATATTCTGCCCCGACAAATAGTTCTCAAGCCACTCAATTGCTTCTAAGTCCAAATGGTTGGTCGGCTCGTCCAACACTAGAAGATCGGGAGACGCGAGGAGCATTTGAGCTAAAAAGGTTCTTTTACGCTGCCCACCTGATAGCTCCTCAAACTTTTGATCGAGGTTATTAATTCCGAGTTTACTAGTAATCTCTTGCACTTTGGCATCGTATTCCCATGCTTGGTATTCTTCCATTTGATCAAGCACGAGCTGCATTTTTTCGGATGATACGTGCGGGTCGTGAATGAGGTGCTCGTATTCTTTAACCACGGCCGCAATTTTGTTTTTATCATCAAACAAAATATCATTTACCGTAAGATGGCCAGGCGCCTGCGGTTGCTGAACCAGATCGCCTAATTTGATGCCATCGCGAATACTGACTTTCCCTCCATCCGGCTGAACCTGACCAATGAGGATTTTGAGCAATGTGGATTTACCTACTCCATTTTCGCCAACCAAAGCAATTTTGTCACCTTGGGCGATGCCAAGGGTCAAATCCTGGAAAAGCCATTTGTCATGATATGATTTTGAAAGGGACTCGGCAGAAAGATAATTCACGTTACAAAAAATTTAGGGCGCAAAGGTATTATAAATCGGAGGATTCAGCTTACAAATTGAACGATAACGCCCGTTTGACGGCTCTTTAAGTTTCTAGGCAGACTTTGTTTACCGAAAAAAGTCGATCAGTAAAGGTTTGCCCTCTTCCTCCATTTGTGTTCACCCGTTGGTAAGGAAGAAGTCGCTTTTGTAGCCGGGACTAGTGAAATCAATTCTGCAGCCAGTGCACTTGCAGTTTTTTCTTCTTCGGGAGCGAATTTACCTTTTAAATATTCAGGCTTGAAATGATTCTCCACAAACTTGGTGGAAAAATCCCCGGATCGGAACGCCTCATGGTGCATCACGAAATTACAAAAGCCAAGGGTTGTCTCGACACCCGTAATTTCATAATCAGCGATGGCGCGAATCATTTTTTCAATAGCGCTTTCCCGTGTTTCATCATGGCAAATCATTTTTGCGATCAATGGATCATAAAAAACGGGAATAGTCATTCCCTCCTCAAACCCATCATCGACACGGATGCCATGCCCTTGTGGGCGCTTGTACGTTTTCAATGTACCGATATCGGGCAAAAAATTGTTGGCTGGATCTTCGGCGCAGACGCGAACTTCAATGGCATGGCCATTAATTTTTAAATCTCCCTGGCCGAAAGGGAGTTTTTCTCCTTCTGCAATTTTGAGTTGAAGTTTAACCAAATCAAGCCCTGTGATAAGTTCGGTGACAGGGTGTTCCACCTGCAATCGCGTATTCATTTCGAGAAAATAGAAATTCATTTTTTCATCCAGAATGAACTCAATGGTTCCGGCATTGTAATAGTTTGCCGCCTTCGCCGCATTCACGGCCGCTTCTCCCATTTTTTTTCGTAGCTCTGGAGTGAGAATAGAAGAAGGTGCTTCCTCAACGACTTTTTGATGCCTGCGCTGAATGGAGCATTCGCGTTCAAAGAGATGAACAACATTTCCATGCTGATCACCAAAAATTTGAAATTCAATATGCCGTGGCTGAGCGACATACTTTTCGATGAAAACAGCGCCATCGCCAAAGGCGGAGATGGCTTCGCTCACGGCTCGATCCATCTGCTCCTGGAACTCACTTTCTTGTTCGACAATACGCATGCCTTTGCCACCACCACCGGCACTGGCCTTGATTAAAATTGGATAACCGATTTCCTTCGCAATTTTTTTTGCGTGCGAAACATCATTGATGGGCTCGGCAGTCCCGGGCACCAAAGGCACGTTGAATTTTGAAACGGCTGCTTTTGCACCCAACTTACTTCCCATGATTTCCATGGATTCGGCGGAAGGCCCCACAAAAATCAGCCCTGCTTCCTTTACCTTTCGTGCGAAGTCTTCGTTCTCCGAAAGGAATCCATACCCGGGATGGATCGCATCCGAACCAGTTTGTTGGGCAGCCGAAATAATTTTCTCCATTACCAAATACGATTGTGAAGAGGGCGGTGGGCCTATGCAAATAGCTTCGTCTGCAAAACGAACATGCAAGGCAGTACGGTCAGCTTCACTAAAGACCGCTACTGTTTTGATTCCCATTTCCTTGGCACTTCGCATTACACGCAAGGCTATTTCCCCTCGATTGGCAACTAACAGCTTGTTTATCTTTCCCATAGTATTTTCGGAATATGCAAGTCTAAGAAATATTTTCGTACTAAAGATTTAGCGGCAGGGTTTACGGCAGCTAAGCGATTCAAAATACGGTTGCCCATGAGCTTAAAAAAACATTAAATTTAGATGCAGATTGACTATCTGGAGAACCTAACCTCAATGTTGTAGTTCTTTTTAAGCGATACCAACCAACCCCATCAATATGAATTCTAGTTCTAAGAACCCAAGAAGAGAGTTTTTGGGAAAACTCGCGACAGGAGCAGGTACAACCCTTGCTTTGCCTGCCCTTTTCTCCTCACTGAATTCCGAGGGCGCCGTTGATACAGGTTCGCCGGCCCAGGCCGATGAATGGTTCAAAAAAATCAAAGGCAAACATCGCATTGTCTATGATGCCACCGAGCCAAACAACGGCTTCCCGGTCATCTGGTCATGGGTATTTTACAAAAGCAACAATGAGACTGGCTCTACCGATAGCGAGCTAACGGCCCTGGTGGTATTTCGTCATCATGGTATTTGCCTGGCCATGGAAGACCGGATATGGGAAAAATACAAGTTCGGCGAAATGTTTAAAGTCACCGATGGAACAACCAATGCCCCCGCTATTAAAAACCCCTACAATCTCCCCATTGATCCAAGAATGGTAGCCATGGGGATGGATGGAATTAAAATGCTCACTTCCCGCGGAGTTATGTTTTGTGTGTGTGATATTGCGCTAACCGTGATGGCGGGGACGGCCGCAAAGGCATTGAACTTGTCACCGGAGGATGTGAAGAGAGACTGGTTGAGCGGCTTGCTCAGCGGAGTTCAGGTTGTTCCTTCCGGAGTTTGGGCAATCGGTCGTGCCCAAGAAAATAAGTGCGCGTACTGTTATGCGGGAGGTAATTAAAATTAAGGCTGTGGCTAATTCCAAACAAACACGGCAATTTATTTCGCGTTTTTCTTTTGTTACCTAAGATTTCCAATGCCTCAAGACCACTTTTTAAAGCCCGCCCGTTGTGCCATGATCGGTGCCTGGTTGGCTCTTATTTTAGGAGTAGGTATTGTCTTCATCGTTTACAACCCATCTTTTCTCTTAACCACAAAAAAAACGACAACCGTAGATTCCCCAGTTAAAAAATCAATTCCAAAAAAAACATATTGGTCACCTCCAGACACAATTTCTATTCCTCAAACTCGTGATGGTAAATTAATCCTCTATGGTCGTGAATTAATTTCTCACACTTCAGTTTACCTGGGGCCGAAAGGAAAAGTGAATTCGATGAGCAACGGAATGAATTGTCAGAATTGCCATCTCAAAGCAGGCACGTTAATTTATGGAAACAATTTTTCAGCGGTAGCTTCAACGTACCCAAAGTATCGTGATCGATCAGGCACTATTGAATCGATTGAGAAAAGGGTGAACGATTGTATCGAACGAAGCCTTAACGGGAGAAAATTGGATGAAGCAAGCAAAGAAATGCGTGCTTTCGTCTCCTATATCAAATGGGTGGGAAAGGACGTGTACAAAGACAGTATTCCTAAGGGAGCTGGTCTATGGCGACTTTCTTATTTGGAACGTCCTGCAGATATGGCTAAGGGAAAAATTGTTTACCAAAATAATTGTGAGCGATGCCATGGTCAAGATGGAGGAGGGATGATAAATGAAAATGGGATGGAATGGAAGTACCCTCCATTGTGTGGCGAAAACAGTTTTACTATCGGGGCAGGAATGTTCCGGCTCTCGCGATTTGCGGGGTATGTAAAAGCCAATATGCCGAGTGATCTCGCTACTTTCGATAAACCGGTATTAACGGATGAAGAAGCATGGGATGTAGCTGCATTCGTGGTTTCATTGCAGCATCCGTTAAAAAATATCTCTGCCGATTGGCCGGATATCAGCAAGAAACCTTTTGATCATCCTTTCGGACCTTATGCAGATAGTTATTCGGAGCAACAACATAAATTCGGGCCGTTTGATTTTATTCCGGCTGTGAAGAAAGAAGGAAAATAATTAGCTATCATCATTAGTCCATCTCAATAAATCTCTCCAGTGAGAATGCCTGGCTTCTTCCAGAAAATAAAGTCTTCACCCTTCTCCAAACCTCGCCAAACAACTCCGACTTGCGGTAGCTTTCCAAACTCTCTCGTTTGTCCCAATGGCTTAATGTCGTGTAGGTTGTTGAGTCATCCACATCCTTTAACAATTGCAGATGAGAGCAGCCCGGAAAATTTCGGATGGCTGTTTTGTGGTGGTCGAAGATTTGCAAAAACTCTTCCACGCCGGCTTCGGTGAAGTGCATGCGAACGATGCGGATAATCATGTGAAAGTTGTAAGTTATAAGTTGTAAGTAATGGGTTGAAAGTTGTAAGTAATAGGTTGAAAGTTGTAAGTAAGACCTATTGACTTAAAACTCACAACTTAAGACTTAGAACTTATTAATCGTCAAATGACACATTCACCGAGCTATCATACTCCATCCCCAGCAACTCATTCGCACGGCCTTTGTAAATTCCGATTTCCAAAAACCCTGAGGCATTGAAAATAAGAAAACAATCGCCTTGGTCGGCCTGCGAATAATTGGAATGGATGCGTCTGAATTTTTCTCCTGAAAACTGGATGGTAAACGTTTTTCCTTTGCTGAGAATATCGAAATCAGTTTTTGAAATATTAGTTATTAAATTTCCGAAATTATCCACCTGCATGACGTGTCCGGCTATAACCTTTCTCGTTGCCTTCACGGAACGACCGATCATCTTTTTAAAAGTGGTCATTGGTTTTCCAAGCGTGGTGATCGCAACGCCGCTGGCCAATTTGGCCGCTGCGGAGGCGAAAATATCTTTTTCAGGAAAAGAAGATGCCACCGGATTGATCGAATTAATATCTACCAATTGTTGTTGAGGCTTGTCGCTGATCAAACCTAACAACCCGTTATCAGCTCCCACAAAAAAATGATCTTCCAATTGCAACGCAAGAGAGGCACACTCCGCCAGCCCGGTTGCATCTACGCCCACGAGATGGACGGTTCCTTTAGGGAAATCACGAAAAATATTTTTAAGTACAAACGCGCCATGTGCAATGTCGCACGGTTGGATTTTGTGGCTGATGTCAACCAATGTCAGCCCCGGGTTAACACCTAGAATTTTTGCCTTGATGGCCGCCACGTAATGGTCGGTTTCCCCGCTGTCGGTGAGAAGTGTTACAATGGCCATCCGTTAAAGACGCTGATCTTTTTATTAAATTTGTTGTTCAAAATTAAATCATTTCAACCACATTACTTCTTTGATCGAAAAAACCATCACCCTCGAAAACGTCTCACTGCTCGATTTTCTCGGCATCGAGAACAAAAACATTAATGAATTAGCCTCCGCCTTTCCCAAAAGCCGCATCGTTTCACGCGGCAATGAAATTCTGGTAAAAGGCGAATCGCCTGACATCATCCAGATTACCGACATTTTGAATTCACTGGTTGATCATTTCCATCAATTTGGAAAAGTGACGGAGGAAAATGTGCGTGGCTATATTTCGCAGGAGCGGCAAGAATTTGTGCCGGAAGACTCGCCCGATGGCATTATCATTTATGGCACACGAGGATCACCGATCAAAGCCAAAACAGTTAACCAGCAAAAGCTGGTGCAGTCGGTGAAAGAAAACGACCTGGTGTTTGCGCTTGGTCCGGCGGGGACCGGAAAAACTTTCGTGTCAGTGGCTTTGGCTGTGCGAGCGCTGAAAAATAAAATGGTGAAAAAGATCATCATTACCCGGCCTGCCGTGGAGGCAGGGGAAAACCTCGGCTTTTTGCCCGGCGATCTGAAAGAAAAAATTGACCCGTACCTGCGACCGATTTATGATGCACTTAATGATATGCTGCCGTTTGAGAAACTAAAGTTTTATATGGAGCGCGAAGTAATTGAGATTGCCCCGCTCGCCTACATGCGCGGCCGCACACTCCACAACGCTTTTATTTTGTTGGATGAAGCTCAAAACACAACTCCTATGCAAATGAAAATGTTTCTTACGCGCATGGGACCTGAATCAAAAATGATTGTGACCGGCGATACGTCACAGATTGATTTGCCGTCCAATCAAAAATCGGGGTTGAAGGAAGCGGTGCGCATCCTCAATCAAACAAAAGGCATTGGGTTTGTAGAGCTTAACGAACGCGATGTGGTGCGCCATAAGTTAGTGCGCGATATCATTGAGGCGTACGGAAGAAATGGTTAAGGGTTCACAGTGAATAGTTGGTATTGAATTGTTAATCATAACTTCGGACAATAGAACTTTAATACAGGTTGGTCAAATAACTAATGTCGATTAACGGATAACGAATTATGCCTGCTTACATCATCGTAGAAGTAAAAATTAATGACCCCGTTCAATACGAGGATTATAAAAAGCTCACTCCAATTTCATTGGCGAAGTATCAAGGTAAGTTTATTGTGCGAGGTGGGAAGAGCGAGGCACTTGAAGGAGGCTGGGATCCGCAACGCGTTGTGGTATTAGAATTTCCAAATAAGGAGTTAGCAAGAAGCTGGTGGGCTTCTGGAGACTATGCTCCGGCGAAAGCGATTCGTCAGCGAACGGCAGAGACGAAAATGATTTTGGTAGAAGGATATTGAAAGAGCTAGTCGTTATCCGTGAATTGTTAATGAAATTTTTTTAGCACGGACAACGATTACTTATAACGAACAATGATGCTGAGATGGCTGCCGTATCCAATGGTTCGAATAGCCTTGTTCTTCATGGGTGGTGTGGTTTATGGCATTTATTTTCCTGAATTTTTTCCTTTCAAAGTAATCGTTGCGCTAGGTTTACTTTTAACGGCAGCTTTTTTCGTTGTTAAAGCTTCGTCTAAAAACAACAAGTTCCCTTTGGCATCAGGCCTTATTGGGCTAATAGTGATTTTCTTGTTGGGTTATGCGAGATTGGTTTTGTTTACTCATTCAACCTACGATGATCATTTCTCTAAAATAAAATCGAAAATAGAGGCTTATGAGGCGATTGTTCGAAGTGTGCCCGAAGAGAAAGCGAAGTCATGGAAAGTAGAAATTGAATTGAAATCCGTCAAAGGAAACTTAACCACGTCAAAACTACGGGAGACAGGCTGGCAACCGGTTACGGGCAAATTACTACTATATGTTTCGAAAGGGCACCTTCCGGCAAATAACTGGGAATATGGCGATCATATTTTAGTAAAAGGAAGCCCACAGGAGTTGAGCCCTCCTGCCAACCCGGGAGAGTTTGATTTTAAAAGGTTCCTGAGTTTTAAAAATATCTCACACCAGCAATTTGTTCAGCCCGAGGACGTGAAATTTATCGGACACTCCTCCCGAAAGGGTTTTATTTATTACTCAAACCAGACCCGCGCCTGGTCGATGACTAAGCTAAATGAATTCATTCACGGTGATGATGAGAAAGCCATTGCCATCGCTTTAGTACTTGGAGTCGCCGATGGCATCGACAATGACTTGCAAAATGCCTATGCCGCCAGCGGTGCGATGCACGTGCTGGCCGTGTCGGGAATGCACGTGGGAATTATTTATGCGATTATTTTACTCCTGGTTAAACCGTTAGGCAGGTATTGGTGGAGCAAATGGGTGACTGCCGCTGCGAGTTTGATATTGCTCTGGTGCTTTGCGTTTGTCACCGGACTTTCGCCTTCCGTGCTCCGTGCGGTTACGATGTTTTCATTTATTGCTCTCGCACGACCCTTTGGAAAGCGCACCAATATTTATAACACGCTCGCAGCCTCCGTATTTGTGCTGCTGGTTTACAACCCTTACCTGATCATGTCCGTGGGGTTTCAACTTTCTTACCTGGCGGTGATCGGCATCGTTTTTCTGCAGCGACCCCTCTATAACTTATGGGAAATTGAAAACCGGCTCGGCGATTGGGTATGGCAGATCACCGGTGTGTCCATTGCCGCGCAGATCGCCACATTTGCCCTTGGGCTTTTATATTTCCATCAATTTCCAACTTACTTTTTAATTTCTAATTTGTTTGTCATCCCGTTATCGACCGTTGTGCTGGTGATGGGAATTTTTCTATTGGCAACCGGTTTCATTTCGCCGGTCGCTTCCTTGACGGGGGCAATGTTAGAATGGCTTGTCAAATTAATGAACTGGATTGTTTTTAAAACAGAAGCATTGCCCATGAGTTTGATTAACGATATTCATATCTCTCTTTTTCAATGCTGGTTGCTGATGGGAATATTAGTCACACTGATTTTGCTTTTCGAATTCAAGTCCATCCAATGGCTGTATTTTTCTTTCTTCCTTGTGACTATGTTTACGGTTGAACAATGGAATCACTTTTTCAATTTTGTGGACCAAAAGCAATTGATTGTTTATTCGGTTAACGGTCATAAAGCATTGGAATACATTGATCGCGGGCAATCCTATTTTTTAGCAGACTCTGCTCTGTCAACCGATCAAGAACGAATTCGTTTTCATATCCAGCCTAACCGCCTTCAGCATGGGGTTTCAAACACGACTGCACGGATTCCATTTCTCCACCAAAAGAATGGAGTGAATTATTTTAGCATTAACAAAAAAACATTTGCGTGGATAAGTAACGAGAAAGCAACATTTCCTTTAAACAATTCTATTGATTACCTTATCGTCAGCCATAACGCATTAAGAAAAACTGGTTTGGTCAAAGCGAGAACAAGCCATATAATTTTTGACGGAACCAACTCAAATCGAATTTTGAATTCATTACGGCAAGAAAATAAAAATAATAAAATTGAGTTATATTCCGTTTTGGATAAAGGGGCATTTATACTTCAATAGTACAATATGGATTTAGTTTTGTATGAAGTAAAGGATCGGGTTGGTTACATCGCCCTTAACCGGGCAGAGAAACGAAATGCATTGAGCTATGAACTAGTGGCAGCTTTAAAAGATGCTTTTGCGCGCGGCGAAGATGATCCAAACGTTAAAATCATTATTCTTTGTGCCAAAGGCGAATCGTTTTGTGCTGGCGCTGACCTGGCCTACCTTCAACAACTTCAACGTTTTTCCCTGGAAGAGAACCTTGCTGACTCCGATCATTTGAAAGATTTGTTCTTGAAAATCTATCAATTAAAAAAGATTGTGATTGCTCAGGTGCAAGGTCATGCCTTGGCCGGAGGCTGTGGGCTGGCATCGGTTTGCGATTTTGTATTTGCCGTGCCTGAAGCAAGGTTCGGGTATACGGAAGTGAGGATCGGTTTTATTCCAGCCATAGTTTTGGTTTTCCTGATTAGGAAAATAGGGGAGCAGCGAGCAAAGCATTTGCTTTTGAGTGGTGAATTGGTTCAAGGAGATGAAGCGATCCAATTAGGATTGGTAAATTTCATTGAATCCGACAAGGAGTTGGAGGGTAAAACCTTTGAGTTTGCGCGAAAACTGGTTAAAAATAACTCGGGCAATTCAATGGCACTGACTAAGCAAATGATCGATCGGGTCCAGTCTATGTCGCTTCAGGACGCCCTAGCCTATGCGGCAAGGATGAATGCCGAGACACGGGCTTCAGAAGATTGTAAGAAGGGAATCAGTACTTTCCTTACTAAGGGAAATTTGACCTGGTAGCCTCTCCGAATGACGCCTTTACCCGGCCCTGTAAAATAATTTCAGAGATTTCTTACAATCTCTGAAAGACTAATCGTAATATTACGATTAACGCAATATGGGGCTTACCAAAACAGAAGAGTTTAAAAAAACGCATCTAGATTTAGCGGCGGTCACTAAGGCATTGGGACATCCTGCCCGTATTGCTATCCTTCAGTTTTTAATTAAGAGCAGGTCGTGTATCTGTGGAGATATCGTGGACGAACTGCCACTTTCGCAGTCTACCGTTTCGCAACATTTGAAAGAGTTGAAAAATGCCGGACTGATCAAAGGAAATATTGATGGACCGAGCGTTTGCTATTGCATTGATGAGAAAAACTGGGCAAAGGCAAAGAAGCTGATCGGTGATTTGTTTGACAGCTATCTAGGTCAGGATTGTTGTTGATTTTTTTTTGTTCTTACTAATCGTAATATAACGATAAAATTAATGAATACACAAGAAACAGCGGAACAGCTCAAGGAGATTGTTCGCCAGAAGTACAGCCAGATTGCGGAACAAAGCAAAACCGAAAATGAATCGAGTTGCTGCGGCGCTACCTGTGGCTGCTCTACCGTGGATTACGTTGTCATGGCAGATGATTATTCAAAAATGGCGGGATATACACCGGATGCGGACCTTGGCTTGGGCTGCGGCTTGCCCACCGAGTTTGCATTGATCAAAGAAGGAGATACAGTTGTTGATTTGGGCTCCGGTGCCGGCAATGATTGTTTTATTGCACGGTCCCTTGTGGGAGGAAAAGGAAAAATCATCGGTATTGATTTTACAGAAAAAATGATTGCTAAGGCTCGCGTCAATGGACATAAGCTGGGTTACAAAAATGTGGAGTTTCGCCAGGGAGATATTGAGAATATGCCTGTGGCAGGTGGGATAGCCGATGTGGTGGTGAGCAATTGTGTATTGAATTTGGTTCCTGACAAAAAGCAAGCATTCGCAGAGACTTTCCGAGTACTAAAGAAGGGTGGACACTTTAGTGTTTCCGACATAGTGCTGGTGGGTGAGTTACCAGATGGGTTGAAGAAAAGCGCTGAAATGTATGCAGGTTGTGTAGCAGGTGCGATCCAAAAAGAGGCATACCTTGATTTGATCAAAAACGCTGGTTTCAATGAAATCAAAATTCAAAAAGAAAAACGGATTGACCTGCCTGATGAAATTTTGAAGGAGTATCTTTCTGCCAGTGAGATGGAGGGTTTTAGAAAAGGTCAATCTGGGATTTTCAGCGTAACCGTTTATGCAGAAAAACCGGTGAACTGCTGTGCGCCTGGATGTTGCGATTAAATTTTCTTATAAAAGAAAGGATAAAGAATTCGATGAAAAGCCCAAGGTTATTTCCCTTGCTTGAGGCCATGGTCATTCAACTTGAAAAAGAATTTGATGAAATTCCGGAAGAGCGAAAGATAAGGTTGAATGAATTGACTCAATTTGTTCGAGGCAAAATTAAGTCCAGCCAAAAAGCGCAATTGAATTTTATTTGTACACACAACTCAAGGCGAAGTCATATGGCTCAATTGTGGGCACAGGCTGCTGCTCATTATCATCAAGTAAATGAAGTGGAATGTTTTTCGGGAGGAACAGACACAATTGCCTTTAGTCCAAGAGCGGTAAAGACCATGAAGAACATTGGTTTCGAAATAAGCAAGACGGAGGGTGGCGATAATCCTGTTTATGAAGTTAATTTCTCTAATCAGCAGCCTTCGGTTATTTCGTTTTCAAAAAAATATGATGATCCGGTAAACCCAAAATCTGATTTTGCAGCTGTCATGACGTGTTCCTATGCCGATGAGAACTGCCCAATTGTTTTGGGTGCCTCGATCCGTATTGCAATAACCTACGATGACCCTAAAGCCTTTGACGGCACACCGTTAGAAGAGCCCCAATACAAAGAACGAGCTCAACAAATCGGAAGAGAAATGCTTTTTGCGTTTTCAAGGGTAAACCCCACTTGATGATAACCAACCTCATTACTTTATTTTCAAAAACAAATAAGAAAGTCTAAAGCATGAATAGTTAATCGTGTGGTCAGAAGAAGTTATGAATTGTTGCTTGTAACCAAATTCGAAATTTTTTATTCTATACCCTGCACCGATCGCATAGCAGAAATTTGCTTTGGAATTTATTGGAACAGCTGAACGATTTAACCTCGCATGAGCAGTCATAATACTGAACCCAAATTCTCCCGTCAAGTAAAAGCTTTTTTGCCCCTTCATTGATATTAGTCAGGTGAAATTTCGCACCAATCTGAATAGGAATTACAGTAGCCTTCGTACTTTCGAACCAAACACCTGTTGAGAAAAAGGGGGTGGAGTTAAAGCCAAAGTCTTTTTTCCAAAAGAAGCAAGTTCTGCGGTGGCTATTCCAGTGAAGTATCTGCTGATCTAATGCTCATAACGGAATGCGGTACCCAGCCCGTTGACGCAGCGGACTGAAAATTTCCATTTGGGATGACAGCGTCGGCACTCAATAAAAAATCATTTTCTGACCGAAAACTAACGTTGGAAATGCGAACAGTATGAATAAAATAATTTTCATATAGTCCCTTTTTAGAAACTAAGAGCAAATGTCAACTGTAAATCTAAAATTATTTTTTTTTATTTAGTGACATGATCAAGGCTTAGTATCTCCTTGATATCCTTTTTTTTGTTCCAATGCTCATGGATTGCAATTGCTGCTCCCAGGGCCGATGCCTGGCTCATGGAAGCACTACTGATTTTATACCCGTTAAAATGCGCTGCCAACATGCTCATGTAAATGGAATTGTTGCTGAACCCGCCATCAACAAAAATATTTTTAACGATTGTATTTTCTAAAACCAAATCAGTAGATTTTTTCTGAAGTTCAACGATATCATGCATTAGCTGGTGGTAAGCTTTATCAAAAGAATAGAATGATGATAAATCACGTTGATTGAAACCTGAACTTTGCAATCCTTTTATTCCTGATTGAATTGATTGGCTATCCTCGTTGGCTAGCGTTGATGAAAGTCTTTGATCAAACACCACCGTTTTATGATAATCCATGCTGACGTGAAAGTAATCTGCAATTTTCTTCGTCATCAAATCGTGCTCATGTCCTGCAAAAATTCGTGAGGCTTTTATCGGTTTGCCTTGGTAGCTTAAATAGTGCAGACAGTCCATTTCCAATTCTTCTTCGGTTAGTTGACCATGATTAAAAGGGTTGAGGCTGATACACCAGGTGCCGGTAGAAATCAGGACAAACGGATCGGTAAGACATTTCATGTACGGAATCAGTGATGATGAACTGTCATGCAAACCTACTCCTGCTTTTATGGAATGATTGCCTCCCGTCGTTTCAACCTGGGAAACAGTTTTGGGGAATTTTAAGTGAACATCTTCCTTAATGACCCAATCGTGGTAACTATTTTTCTCATAGTCCCATAGCAACGTATGACATCCAATGCTGGTAAACTCTGAATGTAGTTTTCCGTGGATGAGAAAACTAATGTATTGAGGAAGGTGGAGTGAATATTTTATCTGGCCATAAAAGGAAGGCTTTTCATACTTTAAGCGATACAACTGAAGCCCCGAATTAAGACTGCCGAGAAGCGGGGAAGCCGTTTGTGTCAAAAGTTTTCCACCCCTATTGTATTCGCTAAGAAATTTTTGTAATATTTTTTCCGGGTAGGGCTTAAGGTAATTGGTTAGATGACCGATAACGTTATGCTGGTGATCTAAATGAACGAGGCTAGCCCCATAAGCGGATACATTGATTGCTTTGATTTCAAAGTCATTTTTTTGTTGCAGTGCAGAAAATGAATCCTTAATCCAGAGTGTGAGCGCGTGAATGTCTTCGCAAGGGAACCCGTCTTCATCGGTGGTCTCCTTTAGTTGTTGCGAATGTTCGTAAACAACTTGGTAATCTTCATTGAAAAGGAATAATTTTTTATTGGTTTTGCCTATATCAAAAACGGCAACAACCGGGATTCTACTTTCAGAATTTGAAAATCCCTCCATGGCTCAAAGTCCGGTGGCAATGGATTTCGAACCGCGTTCATGGATCAACCGACTTCGAACTTTACTTTCCCGGAAAAAATCGATTGGATTCAATGCACCTCCTCCAAGTAAGCGAGCTTCAGCCAGCAGGGAGCGCACATCCGTTCGGAATGCACTTTGAAGTATTTCCTGTGCGGCGACCACATCATTGCTGGTTTGTGCTTCTGCTAATTCTTTCCGATCAATTAGCAGGGCTTGTGCGTAAGCGATCTTAATCGCTTCGACCGATTGTAACAAATCTTCAAGAGGATCTTTCAAATTATGCGAAGTGTCAATCATCCAGCCTAAGCCTGTTGCATGGTCGATACCATGATTATCCAATCCTTCAATCAATTCGTTGAAGATAAGAAACAACTGATAAGGGTTTACGCTTCCAACGGTGAGGTCATCGTCTCCATATTTGGAATCATTAAAATGAAACCCGCCTAGTTTTCGCTCCATCAGCAAAAGTGAAATAATCTGTTCGATGTTGGCATTGGGCAAATGATGACCGAGGTCAACCAGTGTAAATGCTTTTGGTCCGAGTTTGTTGGCATACAACAATGATTGCCCCCAGTCACCTACGGTCATCGAATAGAAGTTAGGCTCGAAGGCTTTATATTCCACAAACATTTTCCAATCCGAAGGTAGTGCAGCATATATTTCTTTTAAGCCTTCCAATGTATTTTGAAATGCTTTGCGGAAATTCAGTTGGCCGGGAAACGAAGAGCCATCCGAAAGCCAAACGGTCAATGATTTGGAACCGAGTTCGATACCGCGCCCGATGACTTCAATGTTGTGAGCAATCGCCTGTTGGCGAACGGCCCAGTCAACATGTTGTAACGAACCAAACTTATAGCTCAGTTTTTGGTCTTTCTGATCCTGAAATGTATTGGAGTTCATCGCATCGAACCGGATGCCGTGATGGTTCGCCAGATCTTTTATTGCTTCTGGCTCCGTCGGAATATCCCAGGGTATGTGCAGCGAAATCGCCCCGCTGGATTTGTTCAATGCGTGGAGCAGTCCGATGTCTTCAATTTTTTCTTCGAGGTCGCGCGGCTCACCACCTTCCGGAAATCGGCCGAACCGGGTGCCACCGGTTCCCAAGGCCCAACTCGGGATGGCAATCTGAAAGGCCCTCAGTTTCTGAATGATTCCATCAGCATCAGAAATCTCATTTTTTATGCACGAAAATTTTCTTTGGTGTTCGGTCAACCCCTTTTGGTTATGATCACTGATCAATGATTTATGAATCTCCATATCGATTACGGAAGATAAAAAACTTCTTTTAATGGGACACTGAGAGGCGAATGATCTTCATTTGTCTCCATGATGTCTTTCATATATGCCCACCATCTTTTCATAATAGGATGGTTAGGTAAATCGTCCAACGCTTTTTTATCTTCGATTTCCATTACGGCAAATAAGTGAAGTACTTCTTGATCAAGAAAAAATAGAGTAATTCGAAATTCCTGCTCCCTTTAATAATTCCTGTAATTCCGACCAAAGCGAATCATGCCTTTTCTTGTACTCTTCTTCCTGGCCGGAATTCAATTTCATTTTGAAGGCTACTCTTTGCATGATTTAAATAAATTATCGAACAAACGCCATGGCCACGCCACCATCCACATTGAGCACGTTGCCGGTTGATTTATCGAGCAAGCCGCCAACAAACACAAAGCAGGCATTGGCAATGTCATCGGGTAAAACCACTTCATTTAACAACGTGCGTTTGGCATAGAAGGAGGGAAGTTCTTCTACGCTTACCCCATAGGCTTTCGCACGTCCTTCTGCCCATGCGCCTTCCCAGATTTTACTGTCGGCAATGACCGCGTCGGGATTAATTACATTCACACGGATTTTTTCGGCTCCGAGTTCAGCCGCATTAAGTCTGCTCAGATGCAACTGTGCCGCTTTAGCTGATCCATAACCGGCATTATTCGGGCCACTCACTAACGCATTCTTGCTGACGATGTTAATAATATCCCCCCCTGAATTCTGTTTTCTTAAAATCTCAACACTTGCTTGCGTGATCAGGAACTGACCTTTCACTAGGATAGCATATAATAAGTCCCAATCCTTTTCCGTATGGTCGGCAATGGATTTTGAAATGGATATGCCTGCGCTATTAACGGCAATATCTACCCCGCCAAAGGCAAGGCAGGAGGTTTTCATCGCCTCTTGAATGAGTGAGCTATTGGTCACATCCAATAAGGCTTTTGAATAGGCATCTTTCCCGAACTGTTTTTTAAATTCTGCATCCGCTTTTGATAAACGGTCTTCATCATTGTCAGTTAAGATCACACAAGCACCTTCGGTTATAAATTTTTTTGCGATGGCTTTGCCAATTCCCCCGGCGCTTCCTGTGATGAAAGCAACTTTACCAGTTAGCGGCTTTGGTTTGAGCATGCGTTGAAGCTTTGCTTCTTCGAGTAGCCAATATTCAATATTGAATGCTTCTTGCCGTGGAAGTGCTGTATATTCCGAAATTGCTTCGGCTCCCTTCATCACGTTGATGGCATTGGTATAAAATTCGCTGGCAACGCGTGCTGTTTGTTTGTCTTTGGCAAACGTAAACATTCCTATTCCCGGATATAAAATCACCACCGGGTTAGGATCGCGGATGGCCGGGCTGTCAGGATGTTTACACGCTTCGTAGTAATCGGTGTACAGGTTGCGATAACTTTCAAAAGCAGCTATTAATTTTTCTCGTATGGCTTTGTTATCGGATAAATTTTCATCTGGCTTTAAATTAAGGATCAGCGGACTGATCTTCGTGCGAAGAAAATGATCCGGGCAACTCGTGCCCATCGGAGCAAGCCGACCGAGATCATGCGAATTGATGAATTCCAAAACGCGATCATCATCGGTAAAATGTCCAACCATGCGTGAACGATTTGAACAAAGCCCTCGCAGGATTGGCGCAAGGGAGGCGGCTTGTGCGTGGCGCTGATTTGTTTCTATGGGTTGAATTCTTATTCCTCCAAAAACAGGGCGCTTCTTTCCAAAATTATTATTTAGATATGCTGCACATCGTTCAATCACCTCAAGTGTATTCAAATAGCTTTCATAAGCCGTGTCGCCCCAGGTAAATAGTCCATGTGAACCGAGCATGACTCCGATGATCCCCGGATTTTCATCCAGGCATTTTTTTAGTTTTAATCCTAAATCAAAACCGGGACGTTGCCATTCTACCCAGCCAATCTTTCCGTTGAATAATTCTTGTGTGATTTTCTTTCCATCTTTCGCGGCTGCAATGGCAATGGCTGCATCGGGATGGAGGTGATCAATGTGTTTAAAAGGGAGAAATCCATGCAGCGGTGTGTCGATGGACGGCGCTTTCGAATCAAGATCATAAATGCAATGGTTGAAAAGAGCGACCATTTCATCTTCGTACTCAAGTCCCCGATAAACATTTTTTAAGGCCAGCAATCGCTCCATGTACAAAGCGGCCAAACCGTTTTTTTTGAGTGTGCCTAAATCGCCCCCGGATCCTTTCACCCACATTACTTCTGTCTCTTTGCCGGTCAATGGGTCTTTTGCCATCACCTTACACGAGGTATTTCCGCCACCGTAATTGGTCAATCTTAAGTCTGCACCTAAAAGATTGGATCGGTAAATGAGCAAACCTACTTCGTCATTTTTCAGCACTTTGGCTTTCGCATCCTCCCACAAGTAACTGACGTGTTTAAACTGCGCACGATTATTCGTCATAAAAAAGATTTCTATTTGATTGAATTACCATAACCCAACACCATAACCGAAAGGATTATCATTCCTATTCCGGTAATAATCGTCATTCTCGTTTTCCGACTTACTCCGGTCCATTCCTTTAAAATAATTCCCCACACATTAGCGGTAAGGATAATGAACGACATGTGCAGTATCCATGAACTGGCGCCATTGCCCAATTTGCTTTCGCCCATTCCGTAAAAGAAGAACTGAAGAAACCAGGTAGTGCCTGCCGACGCGGAGAACACATAATTTTTTAAAAGTGGAGTTCGAGAATTTCCGTAGTCGCCAAATGTTTTATTCCTAAAATTAAGAATTACACACCATATTAAATTCGTTGTCAATCCTCCCCAAAGCAACACCACATAAGTAACGTTATTTTGATACAAGGGATTGAGCCCCGAAGCTACAGCCGCTTCTGCCATTGGCTTGCCGGCTTCGATTCCAAAATTAAAACACGAACTAAGAATTCCTGATGTGATTGCAACCAACAACCCTTTTGTAAGATTAAATTCAGCGACACTTTTCTTCTTTGCTGACTCTGAAAGCTCTCTTTCTTTTAGCATTCCTGCTCGTCCACAGATATAAATTCCGATCAGGCAAATGAGAACACCGGACAGAACAATTTGTCCCCAGCCGGTTAGCAGCAATTCACTGAAAGTGGTTTTGTTTTGTGCTGGAAAAAGATTGTAATAAATGGAAGGAACTAAAGCACCGAAAGCCGAGCAAAATCCGAGTACTACAGAATTGCCCAACGACATTCCCAAATAACGGACTCCTAATCCGTAAGTAAGACCGCCGACTCCCCAAAGCACGCCGAATAAAATCGTGTAGAAAATTACTGGTGAAGAAGCCTGATGGATTAACTCAGAAAATCCGGGGAGGGTTAGCCAAGCGGCGAGTGGTGGAACAATCAGCCACGAAAAAAGTCCACCAATAATCCAATAGCTTTCCCACGACCAGCCTTTCACTTTTTTGAAGGGAATATAAAAGCTGCCCGAAGCAGCTCCGCCAATGAAATGAAAAATGATGCCGAGTAAAACCTGCACCGCTTACTTCAGTTTTGTTGAGAACTCATAGCGGCCAGAACCTACTTGAAGAATTGCGTAACCTCCCTCGGTGCCGGATTGTTTTATTTCTTTATTCGCGGACAATGCATTTCCGCTCTCTATAATTGAATCAGAAGAACTTGTCGGAACATAAATACTGGCAACTGTGTTTGGTGGAACTTCAATGGTCAAACTCAAATTTCCATTGTCGGCTTTCCAATGCGAAGAAACTTTTCCATAGAAGGTTTGCAGATCAGCATTGGCATAAGTTAGGCTGCCACCAACATGCGGTTGAATGCGGATATGCTTGTAACCCGTTCCATCTTCATAAGTATCAATGCCGGCCACTATGCGATAAAGCCAATCACCAATCGCGCCGTAAGCATAATGATTGAACGAATTCATCCCTGGAGTTTGAAACGTGCCATCGGGTTTTATTCCGTCCCATCGCTCCCAAATAGTAGTCGCGCCCATCTTCACCGGATAGAGCCATGACGGATACGATTCCTGGAGCAGGAGCTGGTAAGCTACATCAGTGTATCCAAATCTTGTGAGTACGTGGCATAAATAAGGTGTACCCAAAAAACCGGTGGTGAGATGGTTTTCATACGACTTGATGTTCTGAACTAGGTAATCGGCAGCTTGCTTTCTCATCGATTCCGGAAGCATATCAAAATTCAAGGCGAGAACGTAAGCGGTTTGTGTACTCGATATCAACCGACCGTTCGGTGTAACATATTCTTTGAGGTAAGCATCTTTAATTCTTTTTAAGAGAGCGGAATATGTTTCCGCGTCTTTTTTCTTTCCTAAAACGGACGCTGCCTTAATTACTAAATCAACCGAATGGGCAAAGAAAGTTTGTGCGATCATGTACTTGTCGGTTACCGCAGATCGGCCATCGTTGTCATCGAACGGCCGGTAGAAAAGCCAGTCGCCAAAATGGAAGCCTTTATTCCACAAATCATTGGTACTGTTGGCTTGCATAAAACCGATCCACGACTTCATACTCGGATATTGATTCTCCAATATTTTTTTATTGCCATACGCGAGATAAATATTCCATGGAATTATCGTGGCAGCATCCGCCCAGCCGGCCGAACCTCCGGCTTTTTCACCAAGCACATTGGGGATGACGAATGGAACGCTGCCATTACTCCCCTGGTCGGCAGCAAGATCTTTCATCCATTTTTCAAAAAAATTGCTGGCGTCAAAATTAAACGCCGCCGTTCTTGAAAACGCTTGGGCGTCTCCGGTCCAACCCAACCGTTCATCGCGTTGCGGGCAATCGGTAGGGACATCAATAAAATTGCCACGCTGTCCCCATTGAATATTGTGCTGCAGTTGGTTAACTAATGAATTGGAACATTCAAAACTTCCGGTTGGCTTCATATCCGAATAAAGCGTGATCGCCTGAAAGTTATTAGCCGTTAATTCTCCAGGATATCCGTCTACTTTAATGTATCGGAATCCGAAGAAAGTGAAATGAGGCTCGAAAGTTTCTTCACCATCTCCTTTCAACGTGTAATGGATTTCCGCTTTTGCCGCACGAAGGTTTGTGGTGTAGAAATTCCCATCTTTATCCAACACCTCCGCATGATGGATGGCCACGACATCGCTCTTTTTTCCTTTCACCTTAAATTGAACCCACCCGACCAGGTTTTGCCCGAAGTCTAAAACCTTTTCTCCTTTTGGCGTGATGATGATTTTTATCGGCTTGAAGATTTCGTGTTTGGTGACTAGCGGACTTTCGGATGCAATGATGTTTTCTTTCGTTGCGTCATTAACTTTTACCGGTTTCCAATCCGCATCATTGAACGATGAAGTTGACCACCCTGCTTTTTCGAGTCGCGCATCATAATTTTCTCCATGATATATACTTGAGCTTACGATAGGGCCGGTAGAAGTTTTCCATTGCCCATCGGTGACGAGTGTTTCAATGGTCCCATCGGCATACATGAGCTGAAGTTGCGCGAGCAAGCTTACTTTCTTTCCATAAATATTTTTGTTGTCTTCCCAGGCGAGGTGCCCGCGATACCAACCATCACCCAGCACAACACCGATGGCATTTCCGCCTTGCTTCACCGAACTCGTTATATCATACACCTGATATTGCAAACGCGTTTTATAACTCGTCCAGCCGGGAGTAAGGTATGCATCGCCCACGCGTTGTCCGTTGACGGAGGCTTCATATAAACCATGTGAAGTAATATAGAGCCGCGCCGAGTTGATAACTTTTTTTATTTCGAACGATTTTCTGAACAAGGGACAAGCGCCACCGACCGAGTCTCCCGGAAGACCGGACTCAATCCATTGCGCCTTCCAGTCGGATGAATTTAATAATCCGGTTGTCCACCACGACCGCTCGCTCCAGGGAGATGCTTTGCCGGAGTTGTCCCATACGCGTACGCGCCAGAAGTAATGGGTTAATGATTTGAGTTCTGCACCTTGATAGGTGACGTAAACCGATTGATCGGACATGACTTTATCAGTTTTCCAAGCTTCTCCTTTGGAAGGATCTTTGGTCGTGGAGATTTGAATTTCATAAGCGGTTTGAAGAACATTTCTTTTATCGGAAATAATTTTCCAACTTAACCGGGGTTGTTTTGTTCCCAACCCAACCGGAGTGATAAGATTCTCAACGGTTAAGTCGGCGACTTTTAATTGCGCAAAGGAAGTTTGAATCAGAAGGATAGAAAGTAGTAATGAGAGAGATCTTTTCATGGAGTTAGATTTGGACAAGTAATGTAATAACAGCCGGTTCATAAAACAATAAAAACTATTTGATCCATTTCCATCTCATGACATGATAAAATGCAGTCTTAACAAGATGATACTGCCTGGTTAAAATATTTGTAACTTTAGTTCTCATGGTAAGAGAATTGATAAATAAGCATCTAATTGATTACTCCTAAATAATTAAACATGAATCAAATCAATACTTCTAAAGTGCTGGCATTTATACTTGCCGTCTCTTTATTACAATTATCGGTTATGGCCCAGGATAAACCGGTTCCGCCAAAGGGGATCACGATCCACCAGGAAGTTGATTTTAAGGCAAGCCCAAAGCAATTGTTCGAGGCGTTGCTCGATACAAAACAGTTCAGCGCGTTCTCTGGAATGCCCGCGCAAATCGATCGGTCCGTTGGCGGTGCATTCTCCATATTTGACGGGCACATCATTGGGCGGAACCTGGAGGTAGTGCCAAACCAAAGAATCGTTCAGGCCTGGCGGGTAGTGGATTGGCCTGAGGGAGTTTATTCAATAGCGAAGTTTGAGTTCAAGCCGCAGGGAACAGGAACGCACGTAGTATTTGACCACACCGGGTTTCCGGAAAATTTGCGCGACCATCTTGCCGAAGGATGGCAGAGCCATTATTGGGATTTGCTACCAAAATACTTTCACTAAAGATAGTCCCCACCTTCGGATGTTCTAAGTATTTTCTTCTTGTCATAGTTTGAATTAACCATCATCTTTATGCTTTCAGAAAAATGAAAGCATTTCTCCAAGAGCTGGCCGAAGAGGTTTACAGCAGCCATGATGATCTTTCGAAGGTGACCGTTGTGTTTCCTAACCGAAGGGCTTCGCTTTATTTCCGAAAATATCTTGGCGAACTGATTACCCAACCAGTTTTCTCTCCTACACTGCTGACCTTCGAGGATTTTGTATCAAAGCTTTCTCCTCTGCGTGTTCCCGATAAATTAGAATTGACATATCGGTTGCATCAATCCTATAAGGAGGTCATGGGTACTGAAGCTGAGCCTTTCGACCAGTTTTTCATGTGGGGCGAAATGCTGCTGCGCGATTTTGACGAAGCAGACCGGTACATGATCGATGCGAAAGCCTTATTTGCTGACCTCAGCAATTTGAAGGCGCTCGATGCGGGGCTGGATTATTTAACCGATGAACAAAAGGCCTTTCTAAAAAAATTCTGGCAAGGATTTGATTCGGAGTTGTCGGTGAACAAAAAGAAGTTTTTAGAGGTATGGCAGAAACTCTATCCGCTGTACAAAAATTTTAACGAAAAGATTTCGATAGAAGGCCTGGCCTATGAGGGCAGGCAACATTGTTTGGTCGCTGATGACTTAATGAGCGGAAAAATTAAACTTCGTTATCCAATCAGCGAAACGAAACAATTATGGTTTGCTGGTTTCAATGCACTCACGAAAGCTGAAGAGAAAATTATTTCGTTTGCCGTTGAGCAGGGCTTTGCTACGGCACGTTGGGATATGGATCAGTATTATGTTAATGATGAAAGCCAGGAGGCCGGTGTTTTCTTTCGTTCCTATCGCCAGCATTCGATTTTAGGGAAAACGTTTTCCTCTGATTCTCCAGCAAACTTTCGGGAGAATAAAAGGGTGCAATTGCTTAGTGCGGCTCAACCTATGGGTCAGGTAAAAGCATTGGCTCAACTGTTGTCAAACGAATTAAAAAATGGAATGATACCGGAAGACACCGTGGTCATTCTACCGGATGAAAAACTTCTTGTCCCTGTGCTCCACAGTATTTCTTCAACATTGGACAAGTTTAATGTCACCATGGGTTTTCCCTTTGCAAGTTCTCCCGCTTACAACTTAATTGAGCTACTGGTGGAATTGCAGCTATCGGCTAAGAAAGATTACTTTAATTATCAACAAGTGCAGTCTGTGTTGTCTCACCCTTATGTGGTGGCTGGGGGCGCAGCTTCTGTTAAGGCGAAGATGAAAGAAATCGTCAAGCACAATTGGGTTTCGGTACCTAAAGACTTCCTTGCCACAGAAATTCAGCTTCACGCCATTATTTTCACCGAAGCTGAAGGGATAACAACGTATGTACTAAGTGTCTTGAAGGAGTTAACTTCACATGCATCGCTGGAGGGTGTAGATCAAGAATATATTTTTAGGGGGATTCAATTGTTAAATAAGTTGAATGCTGTATGGGATCAGGATACACATGATCATCAGCGACCCATAAAGGGTTTCAGCAAACTAAAATCATTCTTACGGTTGTTCCGGCAGTACGCGCGGGGCGAACGAATTCCATTTACCGGTGAGCCCTTACGAGGGTTACAAGTGATGGGCGTGCTTGAAACTCGAAACCTTGACTTTAAGAATGTATTTATTTTGTCGCTGAATGAAGGAGTATTTCCTTTTTCCGGAATTCAAGGTTCATACATTCCTTATAGCATTCGAAAAACCTATGGGCTACCCACCCCGGAGCACCAGGGTGCTATTTATGCCTATCTCTTTTATCGCGCCATCCAGCGGTCGGAGAATATTTTTCTTTTTTATAATTCTGAACCTGATGTGCTTGGCCAGGGAGAAATGAGCCGTTATCTTCAACAGCTAATTTATGAAAGTGGATTGGAGATCGGGAAACTTGTATTGCACAGTCCAGCCCAGCCGAAAAAGATTACACCCATTGTTGTTCACAAAGAGGAGACGGTGCTGCAAGCCTTGGCACGAGTGAATGAAGGAACGCTACGGTCACGTGGCCTTTCTCCTTCCGCGCTGAATACCTATTTGGAGTGTAAACTCCAATTTTACTTTAAGTACCTCGCCAAGATACGTGAACCGGAAATAGTTGAGGAGGAAATTGATCCACGCATTTTAGGAAATTTTGTTCATTCCGTAATGGAAGGCTTTTATCATCATTTGATGAATGAAAAGAAAAGCAAGTTGATTGGTGTGGGCGATTTTGATCAAATAGACAGCCGGTTGGATAAATTAATTGACAAGGCCTTCATTAAGGTCTATTATCTAGAGCCAGGAAAACCTGTAATCTATGAAGGTCAACGGGTGGTCGTGCGGGAAGTCGTGAAAAAATTTGCAGAGAAAATTATTGACTATGATCGTCAATACGCTCCCTTTGAAATTGAAGCACTAGAGCAAAACGGCTGGGTTTATCACATCAAGATCAGCCATGCACCAGGGTTTGTTGTTTTGGGAGGAACCATTGACCGGGTTGACAGAAAGGGTGATCGTGTGCGCATCATCGATTATAAAACCGGAAGAGACGAATTGGATTTTAAAAATATTGAATCGCTCTTTTCCAGGGGAGACAAAAGAAACAAAGCAGCTTTTCAAACGATTTTGTATGCTTTATTTTATAGAAATAATAACCCTAACGTTGATTTAAAAATCGTGCCTGGCTTAATCAACAGGAAGAATTTATTCGATGAAGATTTTCAGTTCGGGCTGCGGATGAATAAAGGATACCTGTACGATGCAACTCCGCTCTTTCCGGAATTTGAAAGCCGGCTTCAACAATTGCTCGAAGAAATTTTTAATCCGGAAGAAGCCTTTGATCAAACGAATAAGGAGGAGACTTGTAAGATTTGCGCCTTCAAGGAAATCTGCTATCGGTGATTTAATCACAGCGGATGAGGAGGCAGAGTTAAGTTTTTCTTTCCATTCATTTTACGACCTCTTCGTGATTTGCGGGTGGGAGTTTTACTTAAACCTTTCCGGATCGAACATCCTTAAATCAACACTCGTCCTTTCTTCATTCGCGATTTCCGAAATCAACTTCCCGGTGCCAGGGCCTAAACTAATGCCTAGCATCGCGTGCCCTGTCGCGAGAATCAAATTTTTATATTTTTTTGTTCTTCCAATGTAGGGCAACCCATCGGGTGAGCACGGGCGGAGACCGTGCCATACCGTTTCCTTCAATGGCATGCTCACGCTCATTTCCGGATAATAGCCAGGAATGGAATCAACAATTCCTTTTACCCGCTTCATATTAACAGAATGATCAATCCCCGTGATTTCCATCGTTCCGCCAAAGCGGAGTGAATTGCCCATGGGCGTTACGGCTACCCTGGCCTCCAGAAAAATGGAGGGTATCCTTACATTCTTTTCCGCTTCCGGTAACGTAAAACTGTATCCTTTGCCCGCTTGCATGGGCAAATTCAAATTTAATTTTTTGGCAACTATTCCCGACCAAGAACCGGTTGCTATGATCACGGCATCAAATGAAAAGCGACCCTTGTCAGTTATAACTGATTTGATATTACCATTTTCTATTTTAAAATCGGTTACTTCTGTTTTGGTTTTAAAAATCGCACCATTCGTTTTTAAATGTTGAATGAGATGGCCTACCAATACTTGTGGAGTCATATGTGCATCACCCGGAAAATAAACTCCACCCCGGACATCCACTTTTACGTCGGGTTCCAGTTGTTGTACTTCTTCTGCCGATAGCATTCTGGCTTCAATGCCATGATGATTGGCAAGTTTAGCCGTTTCACTTTCTTCGTGTTCCGTTTCTTTGGTTTTGTAAAGCATTAGTAAACCACGCTCTTGAAAACCGAAATCAAAGGGCAATTCTTTCGCAAGTTGTTGATACATCATTTTGCTCAATAGACTGATCTCCTTCAAGGCTACCGCTGATTTCTCCACATGTGCCGTCGTAGCGCTTTTGTAAAAACGAAATCCCCATTTAAAGAGATCGATTTCCCATTGCGGCTTCACGTAAAACGGACTGGTTGAATTAAACATCCAGCGAATGCCTTTTGAAATCATACCTGGCGCCGCGAGCGGAACTAAATGACTGGGCACAATCATACCGGCATTACCAAAAGAGCATCCATCTTTCAAATCACCTTGGTCAATCAGTGTGACTTCATGACCTGATTTTTGTAAATAATAAGCCGAGCTTAAGCCGATAATGCCGCTTCCGATGATTCCAACTCTCACTCATTCAACATTTAAAATTCAACATCCAGCATTTTTAAATCACCTGAAACCCATAGGCATATGGATCATCTTCAGGATCGATAGTGATTGTATTTAGCCCGTAAACTTTTGCCCAACCCTCTACGCTCGGAATGATGGCAGGTCTTCCGTTGAGTTCAGTGACCTCCTCGATGCGGCCAATAAATTTTGAACCAATGATACTTTCGTGAATAAAATCTTCTCCTGGTTTCAATTTCCCCTTGGCATTCCATTGCGCCATACGCGCAGAGGTGCCTGTGCCGCAGGGTGAGCGATCAATAGCTTTGTCTCCATAAAAAACGGCATTGCGTGCTGTCGATGTCGGATCAATTACTTTTCCTGCCCAAAGAATATGACTACAGCTATGGATGGTTGGATTTTCCGGATGAATGAAAGTATGTTTCTTATTAATCTCAATCCGCAAGGCGCGACTCCAGCTGACTAACTGATCGGCCGTGAAATGTTCGAGTCCTGGGAATTTTTTTTGCGGATCAACGATCGCATAAAAATTTCCGCCATAGGAAACATCCAGCGTTAAGACACCTAAATCAGGACATGTTGCGGAAATATTTTCAGCGGCCAGATAGGCTTTCACATTTCTGATTTTTACTGACTTTACCTTCTTCCCTTCTTGTTGGTATTCAACCCTAACCAAACCAGCGGGGGTTTCGAGATTGAGGAAACCGCTCTTTTTGGGAGTTACCAATCCATGTTCAATGGCGATGGTAACTGCTCCGATTGTTCCGTGACCGCACATAGGCAGGCATCCGCTGGTTTCAATAAATAAAACTCCGATGTCGTTGGCTGGGTCTGAAGGTGGATATAAAATACTTCCGCTCATCATGTCGTGACCTCGCGGCTCAAACATCAACCCTCTGCGTATCCAGTCGAATTCGCGCAAAAAATGCTGACGCTTCTCGCTCATGTCGGCACCTTGCAATATCGGTCCGCCTCCGGCTACTACACGAACAGGGTTTCCACAGGTATGCGCATCGATACAGAAGAATGTCTTTGACATAGAGTTATCGGTTAATTGTTAAATGGTTAATTGTGTGTTGTTTGCTATCCGATTAGCTGATAACTATTAACTCTTAACCTTTTCCCCATTCATTATTTTTATACCTCCAGATAGTTAATGGATTAGATTCCTTCAATTCATCTGGTACAAGCGAATCCGGAAAATTTTGAAATGCAACGGGCCGCACAAATCGTTTGATGGCATCGGTGCCAACGGCTGTGAACCTGGAATCAGTTGTAGCAGGGTAGGGACCACCATGATTTTGTGAAGGAACTACTTCAACCCCGGTGGGCACCCCATTGATGATCAATCGACCGGCTTTTTCAATCAGGACATTTAACAGGTTTTTGTATTTCGTGATTTCTTCGTTACGGCCAATCACACTCGAGGTCAATTGACCTTTGCCGTTGTTGATCACCGAATGAAGTTCTGCAAGATCTTTACATTTCACAATCAACGAAAATGGACCGAACACTTCTTCGGCCAGCAAAGGATTTTTCAAAAATGCTTGCGCCGGAACTGAAGCCACTAAAGCGCGGCCTTGATTGCTCTCACCTTTCTGAGCTGACTCGCCTTCAATTTTAATTCCTTGTTGCGCGAGCGTTTCCGAAAGCCTTCGGTGATAATTGTCCGCAATCCCCTGGTGCAACATGATGCCCGGCATTACCTTTTTAAATTCTTCCGAGAGTTTGCCCATGAAACTTCTCAGGCCTTCATTTTCCAAGGCTATAATCAATCCGGGGTTGGTACAAAATTGCCCAACACCCTGCGTAATCGATGAAGCGAGCAGGATCGCTGTTTTTTCAAAATCCTTACCTAAACTTTCAGGAAGTAAGATCGCCGGGTTGATGCTGCTCATCTCAGCAAAGACGGGAATCGGCTCATGGCGTTGATTGGCCATATCAAATAATGCCTTACCTCCTGCCAACGAGCCGGTAAAACCAACGGCCTTCGTGTGTGGATGTGTTACCAACGCCTGGCCGACTTCAAAACGCTGTCCATGCAAATGTTGGAACACATTATTGGGCATCCCTGTTTTTTCAATAGCTTTTTGAATGGCGCGGGCAACTAAATCAGAAGTATCAGAATGGGCGGGATGCGCTTTCACAATCACCGGACAACCGGCAGCAAGAGCAGAGGCCGTATCGCCACCTGCCGTAGAGTAGGCAAGGGGAAAATTGGCCGCTCCAAAAACGACAACCGGACCGATTGGAAAAAGCATTTTTCGTAAATCGGGTTTGGGTGCAGGCATTCGGTCAGGAAGTGCGGTGTCAATGCGAGCTTCTACCCACGATCCCTCTTCCACCAACGTGGCAAACATGCGACAATGACCGGTCGTGCGACCACGCTCGCTAATAATTCTTGCTTCTGGCAAATTGGTTTCTCGCATTGCTGTGCTGATCAACTCTTGCCCCAGCGCTTCAATTTCATCAGCAATAGCATTCAAAAATTCAGCTTTCTTTTTTCCACCAAGGTTTTTATATGAAAGAAAAGCAACTTGTGCCTCGTATAGGGCTGCGTTGACTTCTTGTGATGTGGCATCTTTATGTTCCATAGTGACTTTTTTTGATACCGGATACTCGACTCTCGCTCGAAGATCTAGTATCGAGTATCCAGAATCTAATGTCAGGCAAGTTTAGGTCTATTCTTTATCCCATTCCGAATGATTTGTAAAATCTGCTCACGCTCTTCGCCAACCAAAGTAAGACGTGGAGGGCGAACATTTTCAGAACCAATGCCGGTTTCCTGCTCTGCTAATTTTATGTATTGAACTAATTTCGGATGGATATCCAATTCCAATAAGGGTAAAAACCACCGATAGATTTTTAGTGCATCGGCTAATTGATTTGCCTTCGTCAATTTATAAAGGGCCATCGTTTCTTTTGGAAAGGCGCATACCAATCCAGCCACCCAGCCATGAGCACCGAGCACTAATTCTTCCATGGCCAGCGTATCTACACCGCAAAGAATTTTAAAACGGTCTCCGAAGCGATTAATCATGCGTGTTACATTGGAGACATCTCGTGTAGATTCTTTCACTGCCTCGATATTTTTGTTCTCGACAAGCTCAGCAAACATATCGAGTGTGACTTCAATTTTATAGTCAACGGGATTATTGTAAATCATGATAGGCAGGTCGGTGGAATCAGCGACCGCTTTGAAATACGCCACGGTCTCCCGATGATCGGATTTATAGCGCATAGGCGGCAGCATCATCAAGCCTTTTGCTCCGTGTCTCCTGGCCTCCGCTGCCAGCTTCACCGCTTCGCGTGTGCTGCCCTCCGCAATGTTCATCACGACAGGAACCTTGTTGTTGGTTTTGTCTACAGCAAATTTAACCAAGGCGAATTTTTCATCATTGCTCAGCACGCTGGCCTCGCCCAGCGTACCGCCGAGAATAATGCCATCTACTCCGGCATCAAGTTGGGCATAGAGGTTCTTTTCAAACAAAGGAAAATCCAACTCGTCACGAGATGTAAACTTGGTAGTGAGTGCAGGGAAGACGCCTTTCCATTCGATGGCCATATCGTATTAGTTTAATACAAAGATAGAAGTTGGCATTCAACTTCATGACTGAAAAACAAAAACCTGAATATTATCTTGATTTAGCAACGGGATCGTTTTTGCTTGCCTTTCTCCTAAAAATTTCTTAAACTTTGTTGCTCACATTTTAAACCCCTTCACTATGAATATGATCGCAAGAGTAGAAGATTGGGGCAACGCACACCGCCCTGGTTGGTTGGATGTTTTTCGGATCGCCCTGGGGTGTTATATCACCTACAAGGGCTTTAGTTTTCTCAACAACATTGATCATTTGGAGATGAGCATCCAGGGAATGAATATGGCCTACACAGGTGCATCGATTGCACACTATGTGGTATTTGCGCACGTACTCGGCGGGCCACTGATCGCGCTTGGCTTGTTAACACGTATAATGTGCCTTATTCAACTGCCAATTTTGCTGGGTGCTGTAGTCTGGATCAATGCGCCTAAGGGATTTATGTCACTGGGCAATCATATGGAGCTTGAAATTTCTGTCATCGTTCTTGTCGGGCTAATCACCTTCATCATCTTCGGAGCCGGCAAGTTTTCCATCGACGAAAAGCGCAGGAAGGAAAAGGAAATGGCGCACAAAGCGGCATAGAGAACTGTTGTATGCAAAGAGAGAAGAGGCTGCCTTTTATTGCAACCTCTTCGATGTATTATTCTACATATTTATCCTCCACCCTCCTGGTGTTTTGGTTCACCCGGAGCTTTGGGGTTTGCAGGCTTCACCACAATGGCGCGGCCGTCCAATTCAGTTTCATTGAGCGCAGCAATGGCTTTCAGGCCTTCTTCATCGTTGGGCATTTCCACAAAGCCGAACCCCTTGGAGCGGCCTGTGTCACGGTCTTTTACAATTTTAGCAGAACTCACCTGGCCGAACTTGGCAAAAGCAGCTTCGAGGTCTTCACGCCTGGTTTTAAAATTTAGGCGGGCAACAAAAATATTCATACAATAAGTGATTTGATCGAACATGAAAGTAGCAAAATAATCACAGAAGGTCAAGACCTGAGAGTGTCTTGGCTACACGCCCAGTTTTTAGATCGGCATCGTTATAGACTTCTTCTTTAAAGAAGGGCGTCAAAATAAAACCATCATTCCTCCGTACCCGACTAATAGCCCTGTAATACTGCCCAGGATGGTTTCCCGAGGTGTGTGAGCATCCAATAACAAGCGCGATGAAATGACCAGGCCACTCGCTGCAATAACTACCGCCGTAGGCCAAAGCAATGCAGGTGAGAACTTCACCAATGGCAACAGAATGCCCACCATGCCCCACATGGCCAAACTATGCACACTTACTTTTAAGAAAAAAGTAATAATCGTAGAGGCAATAACCAACAAAGACACAATGACCATGATTTTGCTGAAGTTAATGCTGAATGGAAGTTTATAGAAAAAAAGAAAGGCCACGAGGACGTAAAGAGAGGAAATAAAAACGAAAGGCAACACTCGTCCCTGTCTTGACTCCATTTTCAGGGATTGGAGACTTCCCCAATACCGGAACATTAAAAGATTCAGGGAGGGAATAACAAAAGTAAATCCGAACACGATTGATGCAATAAGCCACAAATGGTTTGGGGCGATCATCAGCATCGCTGGGAAAAAATGCCCCAACACCAACACCAAATAGGTTGCCAGAAGTAACGGATGAAATAGTATGGAAATGAATTTTGCTCCTACTCTCATGCTCAAATCTCTTTTCTTAACCGGGCTACCGGAATGTTCAATTGTTCGCGGTACTTCGCTACGGTGCGTCTCGCAATATTATAGCCTTTTTCATTGAGTAGTTCTTCCAGTTTGTCATCGGAGTAAGGTTTGTTTTTGGCTTCTGCGCTGATAAAGTCTTTGATGATTTGCTTCACTTCACGACTGCTTGCATCCTCACCGGAATCAGTGCTGATGCCTTCCGAAAAAAAATATTTTAAGGGGAAGGTGCCGAAGTCGGTTTGCACGGTTTTGCTACTGGCTACACGGCTTACCGTGGAAATATCCATATTGATGGTCTGGGCAATATCTTTCAAAATCATGGGTTTGAGCTTCGTTTCATCACCTTCCAGGAAATATTCAAATTGGAAATCTACAATCGCGCGCATGGTGCGCAGCAATGTTTGCTGCCGTTGTTTGATGGCATCGATAAACCAGCGTGCGGCATCAAGTTTTTGCTTTACAAACGAAACAGCTTCCTTCAGTTTTTTATCTTTCTTGTTACTTTTATCATAAGCCTGAAACATTTCATTATAGGATCGGCTGATCCGCAGTTCAGGTGCATTGCGGGAGTTTAAAGCAAGGTCGAGCTTTCCATTATTGTTGGTGAGAATAAAATCAGGAATGACGAATTGATTTTTAACCATGCCGTTGGTGGTTTCACCTCCCGGTTTTGGATTAAGCCGAACAATCAATTCAATGGCATCTTTAATATAATCTTCATCATCAAGGTCAAGCTTTTTTAGAATTTTAGCGTAATGTTTTTTGGTAAACTCCTCATAGCATTCGTGAATGATTCGTTTGGCCACAATCACGTCAACATCCTGGCCATCGTCCATCCGATCGAGTTGCAGAAGCAAGCATTCCTGCAGGTTCCGGGCGGCAATTCCTGCCGGGTCAAAAGATTGTATTTTTTTGAGGACGGTTTCCACTTCGTCGAGCGTGGTTTCTATTCCCAATGCAAACGC
>Ga0206942_1032_pt1 | contig 43784 bp, 34 predicted proteins | sample Alteio_BWOrgHeat_6_FD_153253 | JGI IMG/M metagenome (GOLD analysis project Ga0206942, IMG submission 153253) | Enriched cells from forest soil in Barre Woods Harvard Forest LTER site, Petersham, Massachusetts, United States -... | ecosystem: Environmental > Terrestrial > Soil > Temperate forest > O... | reverse complement strand
GATTAAAAGCTGAAGGTGATGATTGGGTAAATGACTGCTGGATGTGGTTGTACAAAGGTGCGTGGCAGGAATGGGACATTGCAGCTATTGAAATGGCCATTCCCATGAGCCCTGACCAGGTAACAAAAAAACGCCATGGTATTTTTATTCATCAAAGCCAGAAAGATGCAGTGCCTTTCCAGGGCAGTGATAGTCGTGAATTCTGGCAGCGTGCAGAAGATCGTAACAGCAACACAGCAAACTTATACGCAGCTTTAGGCCTTACACGTTATGCAGCAATGGAAGCTTTTGTACGATGGAAGTATTAGCATTTATTAATGCTTCTATTAATAAATACAGTATTTAACGTTTAAAGATTTTATTGGAATAGATTTTGTTTTTTCTAATGAAAATTTTAATTATGAAAAGAACATTGTTTATGGTTGCTGCTTTAGTTATATCGCTGGCTGGCTTAAAAGCTCAAAAAGTTGAAGTAATAACCAGCAATAAACCCGGTTGGCATAAAATAGGTGAAACAACTGTTGATTTTAAAACTGATAAAGATGTTGTATACGTAATGGGCAATGACCATTTTAAGTCTTTATTGATAAAAGCTGTAGACGCGCCTGTACATATTGAGAATTTAAAGGTAGTTTACCAGGATGGCGAACCGGAAAATATACCCGTTCGTTATGATTTTAAAGCAGGTTCAGAAAGTCGCGCAATAGATTTGCTGGGTCATGAACGCAAAATAAAAGAAGTTGAGCTCGTTTACAAAACCGTTCCTAATTGGAAAGGCGATAAAGCACATGTAGAAATTTGGGGATTGAAGTAATTAACCTGAAATATTAATTTTAGCAAAGCACGTAAATTAATTACGTGCTTTTTTATTTACACAAAATGTTACAGCATCATTGCTGTAATTCATCACAATAAATATTTTAATAAAATGGTTGTTGCAATCTGCATTAAAACATGAATGCGCTTAAAAAGAAAATTACTACCTTGATATTAATGCAAGAGGTATGAGATTTTTTCTTTTCCTTGTTTTCTATATGTTTACAAGCATAACTGTACAAGCGCAACCATATTTTCGTTTTGACCGTATTACTACACATGAAGGTTTGCCATCAGACAATACAAAAAGAATTATACAGGATAAACAGGGTTTTATCTGGATAGGAACTTCTGAAGGGCTTTGCCGCTACGATGGCTATCATGTTACAACTTTTACTTACAACCCGGCGCAGCAACACTCGCTTGTAAATAATTTTATTTATGATTTAACCGAAGACGAAGACGGTAATATTTGGATTGCGACTGCAGGCGGCTGGTGCGAATTGTTGTTTAATACGCAAACTTTTTTAAATGCAAACGACTTTAAAAACTTTCATGGCAAAGCGCCTGATTTTTTTGTGCAGTTTATTCTTGCCGATCATTATCATCATATTATTATGGGTGGCTATGCAGGTTCATGCATATTAAATTTAAAAGATTCTGTCTTTGATCAGTTTCATTTTTCAAAACAAATTATTAACCCGCCTGCGGGTTTGGTAAGTATATACCAGGATAAGCAATCGTTGGTATGGCTTGAATTTCAAAATGGCAATTACATATATACACCACAAAAAAATGAGTTACAAATTGCTTTCGATAATCCTATAATAAAAACGGCAACGCCATTGTTAAAACAGGGCAATATTTTATGGGTAGGAAACTGGAGTTTATTTGTTTGTGCTTATAACATACAAACAAAATCTATAAAAATTGTGGGAAAAGATACTGCCGGTATTAAAGCCCTGACAACCGATATTGAACCAAAAAAAATGATTGCTGACAGGCAGGGAAATTTATGGTTGCTGCTTGAAGAAGAAGGCATTTATTATATGGATTTTGCACATAAAAATTTCCAGGTAATTAAAAATGCAGCTAATGATTACAACAGCCTTCCTTCCCAATTGGTTAGAGATATTATGTGCGACCGCGATGGAAATGTTTGGATAGCTACAGATAAAGGCATTGCGCGGTGGAATAATCATCGTGAAAATTTTCAATTGCTTTCTTATAGCGGCAACATACCCGAAGATCTTATTCCCAAATCCAAAAATAATTTTCAAATTGAGGATGTAATGGAAAATGACGATGAAATGTGGATGTCTGTATCACCAATAGGATTATTGGCAACGCATAAAAATGATCCTTCTTCATACAGGCATATACAAGTTGATTCCGGCAACCTGGTTTCAGGCATGAACCGCATGATAAATTCTATAATGAAAGATCGCATTGGCGGAATCTGGTTAAGCACGCAGGAAGGATTTGCCAGGTATGATAAGCAACATGATTGTTTAAAACCTTTTTTTATTCCAAGGCATGATATAACCGGTAATTTATTTTATCAATCAAGCATGATGCTGCAGGACAAAGATGGAATGATCTGGCTTGCATCAAAAAAAGGGCTTGGTAAATTAGATGCACAATCCAATAACGTTACATGGTTTGCATTGCCTGAAATGCACAAAACCGGTGTGCCTTTTTATATAAATAAAATAACAAAGCAAAATAATAATGTTCTGTGGCTGGCAACTGATGGTGGTTTATTTTCTTTTGATAAAAATACCAATCGCTTTATACGTTATAGTTCTTATGATCTCGGCGATGCATGGAAAGCTTTTGATGATTGTACTGATGTATTGTTTATTTCAGATACAATGATGATGATAGCGTCTCAGTATAACGGGCTTATACAATTTAATCCAGGCAATAAAGATTTCAGAATTTACTCAACAAATAACGGGCTTTCCAGTAACAATATTTCCGGTTTATATGCAGATAAATTCAATGGTTTATGGATAACAACTATGAATGGCTTATCGCGGCTTAATTTAAAAACACAAACTTTTTCACGATATGATTATTCAAACGGCCTGAAAGATCTAACCTTCCCAAGCAACATATCATTTTACCCTGAAACAGATGGAAATGTTTTATTGCTGGATGGCATGTATATCCTGCGCTTTAACCCTGCACAGTTTGCAGAAAAAGAAAAAGTACCGCAAATAACCTTTACTTCTTTTGAAAAATTTGATGTACCCGTGTTTTACAATAAACCATTAAATGAAATAAAAAATATTCATCTCGCTTATCGCGACCGTTTTTTTACCATACGTTTCAGCACTTTAAATTTTGAGAATTCTTCGCGTACCGAATATGCATACAAATTAGATAATCTTGATGGTTACTGGCATATCACAACCACACCTTTTGTTTCTTATTCAAATCTTTCGGGAGGCACATATAAGCTGCATGTAAAAGCATCTTTAAACGGCAATAACTGGAGTAATGAAAAAGAGGTTGCTATTTCTGTTACACCACCTTTCTGGCAGGCATGGTGGTTTTATATTGCAGGTGCGGCAACAATTTTTATAACCGCATTTTCTTTTTACAGAATGCGCATTGGCCGGTTAAAACATGAATTATACTTGCGCAGCAAAATAGCACGTGATCTTCATGATGAGGTTGGCTCAACTTTAAGCAGTTTAAACATTGTAAGTGCGTTGGCAAAGAAAAAGATTGAAGATGACCCTTCAAAAGCAAAAGAGCTGCTTGAGCGCATTACAGAAAGCAGTGAACGGATGACAGGTAATATGCAGGATATTGTATGGGCAGTAAACCCGCTTAACGACAGCTTCGCAGAAATTATAGCACGCATGCAAAAGTTTGCATCTCAAATTCTGGAGCCCAGAAATATAGAATTAGATTTTGATACTGATGAAAAAATAAAATTGCTTAAACTGCCTTTACAATATCGCAGTGATCTGTTTTTAATATTTAAAGAAGCAATAAATAATGCAGCCAAATACAGTAATGCAGCTCATGTATGGATAAGCCTGCATAAAAGCAATAAAAAATTTTTGCTTAAAATAAAAGATGATGGTATTGGCTTTAATGCAGAAAATATTGCAAAAGGAAATGGTTTGCGCAATATGCAGGAACGCGCCGGGAATTTAAACGGCTCCCTTACAGTTTTATCCGGCATTGATAAGGGAACAAACATTATACTTGAATTTTCTATACAACATTACATGATGATGTAGTATGTAAATTATTAATTAAAAATATTTTCGCAGAGTGAGAAAAAAAACCTGCTACATTATTTGTGAAGATAATAATGATTACCGCGAATCGCTGGTAGCATTTCTTGATGAAGATGATGACCTGGTGTGCTGCGGCTCATTTGCAAATGCTGAAAATATTCTTGAAAAAATAAATGATTGCAGGCCTGATATTATTTTAATGGATATTGATATGCCGGGTAAGAATGGTATTGACGCGCTAAAAGAAATAAAGCAGGCATTTCCAGGCATAGATATTATAATACTTACTGTTTTTGAAGATCGTGAAAATGTTTTTGAAGCTGTTTGTTCAGGTGCTTCAGGTTATTTGTTAAAAAATTCTTCCCCTGAAATAATTGTACGATCAATTAAAGAAGTAATGGATGGCGGGGGCGCTATGTCTCCTGTTATTGCACGCAAAGCTTTACAGTTTTTTCAAAAACCTTTAAAAAAGGATGCTTTTAAATTAACCTTCCAGGAACAACAGATATTAAAATTACTGGTTGATGGTTTGTCTTATAAAATGATTGCAGACAAAATGAATGTTGTAATAGATACTATACGCTACCACATAAAAAAAATTTACGATAAGCTACATGTACACTCCGCACCTGAAGCTGTTGCCAAAGCTATCCGTGATAAGCTGGTGTAACCTCTCATCGAAATAAATCTTTTAAGGGAAACATTTTTTTGCTACATCATCATGTAGTACAAATAGTATTTAAACAACCCAACTTTGGTTAGGAATTGATGAAGCATTATTAATTCTGCGCAAAACTCCTCCATAAATTAAGCTGAGATAAAAACTTCTTTTTATACTCAGCACCGGATAAATTTTATTATGCTATTCACTAACTATTAAAACACTTTAAAATGAAAAAGAGTATTTACGCTATTACACTTTTATACGCTGTAATTTTTGGCGGATATAAAGTAAATGCACAGGCAAATCAATCATTGTCTAATCTTACATCCCCAACATCTGTAAATGCCGGCCTGGTACCTGATAAAGATCATAAACGTGATCTTGGCAATACGAATAAAAGCTGGAAGAATTTATATTTAGATACAGCAATTTATTTCCAGGGCCATCGCTTTATTGCATTTCAAACAGGCAGCAGCATTGATAACACAATCTTAGGTTCAGAAGCGATGAACACAAATACAACAGGCTATTCAAATACAAGCGTTGGTTATCATTCCATGTATTTTAACACAACAGGCCATGAAAATACTGCCGCGGGTTTAAACGCATTATATTTTAATACAAGCGGCTATTACAATACTGCAATTGGGTTAAGCTCATTGTATGAAAATACAACAGGCATTGGTAATACGGCAACAGGTATTTACAGTCTTTATTCAAATACAACAGGCGGATATAATGCTGCGTTTGGCAGGCAGGCGCTGTACCTTAATACAACAGGTTCTTATAACACTGCCTTCGGCACTTATGCGCTTTATTTTAATACAGGCAGCCGAAATACTGCAGTAGGTTATGATGCATTGGTGGATAATTCCTCTGGCTTTAGCAATACAAGTATGGGATACCTGGCAGGATATAAAAACACTACCGGCAGCAACAATGTTTTTATCGGGGACTCCGCAGGCCTATCAAACACAACAGGCATTTATAATACTTTAATAGGCGGTCATGCAGGCACATTTACTACCGGTTCTTATAATACGATGGTTGGTGAAGGTGCAGGTTCTTTTACTACAGGTAAAGCAAATTCATTTGTTGGCGTTGCAGCAGGTTTTGGAAATGGAACAGGATTTAATAATGTGTACATTGGCGACAGCAGCGGATATTATGGAAGTACAGGAAAAAATAATACAATAGTTGGTTACCAGGCAGGCCTGCATAATTTAACTGATTTCAATTGCTTTTTTGGACAACAGGCAGGTATAAATAATACGAATGGAACCAAGAATACTTATCTCGGTTATCACGCTGCCAACACAGGTACCACAGGCAGTTCAAATACAATTATTGGTTACGGTGCAGATGTAAATAACGGCACAATTTCAAATGCAACAGCTATTGGAAATCTTGCAGTAGTTGATGTAAGCAATCATATACACATAGGCAACGCCTCTGTTACTTCTATCGGCGGCCAGGTAAGCTGGACAGCTTTTTCTGACGAAAGAATTAAAACAAATATTAAAGAAAATGTGCCCGGACTTGTATTTATCAATTTGCTAAAACCTGTTACTTATCATTTTGATTTAGGTAAACAGGAAACAGTTACCGGCAAAAAAATTGCTGAAGAATGGGATGGTAAATATGATATACAGCAAACACAATTCACTGGTTTTTTAGCGCAGGATGTAGAAGCAGCTGCAAAAAAAATAGGTTATGATTTCAGTGGTGTTGATGCACCAAAATCCGGTAAAGATTTATATGGTTTGCGTTACAGCGATTTTGTTGTGCCGCTTGTAAAAGCAGTGCAGGAATTATCTGCTCAAAACCAAAACTTACAACAACAAAATAATGATCTTGAACAAAGAGTTGAAAAACTTGAAGCAATGATGAATGTACAATCATCTTCATCATTAAATCAACAACAGGGTTTAAATACGGCCGTTGCTAATCTTTCTCAAAACAGTCCAAACCCTTTCAGCAGTTCAACAAAGTTGAGTTATAACTTACCGCAGCAGTTTTCATCTGCAAAAATTATTGTTACAGATAAAAACGGAAATACTTTAAAACAAATAAATCTATCTAACAGTAACGGTTCGGTAAGTATTGACGCATCAACATTAGGTTCCGGCGCTTATCAGTATTCTTTATACGTGAATGGAAAATTGATTGGGTCGAAGCAAATGATTGTTTCAAAATAACAAATCAAAAATCATCCTGGCAATAAACATGCGCCGGGATGATTTTTTTAATAAACAATTTCTTTTTACAATCATACAGGATGAAAATAAAAATTTACACCCCAATTATTTTTTTTCTTAACCTGAATTACTTTAAGCAAATAAATCTTACGGCAAATAAAGGTTCAATAACAGTTAATGCAACAACACTTTCGTCAGGTACTCACCAGTATCTGAATAATTTTTATAAACTTTTATTATGAATTTAAAAATCAATCGCAAAGTTTTTATTGTAATATTTTTTATGTTGTCAGGAGCAGTCATCAACGCACAAAATATTGCCATTAACGCTACAGGTACATCGCCAGATGCAAGCGCCATGCTTGACGTACAAAGCACTTCAAAAGGAATGCTTGTACCGCGAATGACAACAGTACAACGCACCGCTATTGCATCCCCTGCTACAGGCTTGCTTGTGTTTGATAATACAACAGGTTCTTTCTGGTTTAAGAACACATCAAAATGGGTTGAATTGATTGACAGTTCTAACACAACCTGGACAAAAAATGTTTCTGATGTTTATTTAAATAACGGTGAAAATGTTGGCATCGGTACAAATAATCCTGCTGTTAGATTGCAAATAAGCAATGGTACTGATATTGCAAATGGAACCGGCGGCTATTTAGAACTTGGCTCGCAATCCAATCCAAATCTTGCATTTGATAATAATGAAATACAGGCAAGAGATAATGGAATTGCTTCAAATTTATATATGCAGGTTGGTGGCGGGTATGTTGGTATTGGTACAACTGAACCTGAAGTAAAATTGCAGGTTACTAATGGTACTGATGTTTCAGCAATAAGCGGCGGTTATTTACAACTGGGTTCTTCATCTAATACAAATCTTGCATTTGATAATAACGAAATCCAGGCAAGAAATGTGAGTGCTGCTTCACCACTTTATTTGCAAAACAATGGCGGCGATTTGCAGATTGGATCTTTACAAAGCAGCTCAACAGATGTTCATATCAATAACGGGAAATTAGTAAAAAATGGCACCGGTAATTTTAATATGATGCCTTTATGTTATGGCACCGTAAATTATGATGGAACCATACTGAATGCTACACCCAATGTTACAATTACAAAAGGTGGTAAGGGAAAGTATTTTATTAAATGCCCCGGTATAGATATTAATACAGTAGCATTAGGTAGTTTAATTACGTCTATCAGTATAGGAAATACCATAACACTTATCTATATCTCAAGTCCATCCAAAGAAATAGAAGTGTATATATATGATCCGGCTATTACTCAGAATGTGGATAATGCTTTCTCGTTTGTTTTATATCACCAATAACTTATAAAACACCAATTGAATTTTTATCATTTACTAATTAAAAGATTACTATGAAAAAAAATACCTTTTATCTTCTAATTGTTTTGTTGATTTTAAACCTGCAAACGCTGCGATCTCAAAATATTGCTATCAATTCAACAGGTAATGCACCCAATGCAAGTGCCATGCTCGATGTGCAAAGCACAACTAAAGGAATGCTTATTCCGCGCATGACAACAGCGCAGCGAACAGGCATTGCGGCGCCTGCAACCGGCTTGCTGGTGTTTGATAATACAACAGGTTCATTCTGGTTTAAAAACGCAACGCGATGGATTGAATTAATTGATAGTACCAGCACTATCTGGACAAAAAAAGGTTCTGATGTTTATTTAAATAACGGTGAAAATATGGGAATAGGAACTAACGATCCCGCTGTAAGGCTTCAGGTAAGTAATGGAACTGATATAGCAAATGAAGAAGGCGGTTATCTTGAACTTGGCTCTGAATCAAATCCAAATCTTGCGTTAGATAATAATGAAATACAGGCAAGAAATAATCATGGTGCTTCTGATTTATATATGCAGCTTGGCGGAGGCAACCTTGGTGTTGGGGCAGGCGCTGCTGATGTAAAACTGCAGGTAGATAATGGTACAGATCTTTCAGCATTTAGCGGAGGGTACCTCCAGCTTGGTGCAACATCTAATGCAAATCTTGCTTTTGATAACAATGAAATTCAGGCGCGCAGCAATCGTGCAGCTTCTGCCATGTATTTACAGAACAATGGTGGCAATTTGCAGATCGGATCTTCTTCAGGAAGCACAACAGATGTGCATATTAATAATGGCAAATTAATACAACAGGCAACAGGTAGTAATAACATGATGCCCCTGTGTTATGGGCATGTATCAGCTAATGGCACATTGATAAGCGGCACTTCAAATGTGAGCATTGTAAAAGGAAGCGCTGCAGGATCCTATTATATCAATTGTACAGGAATAACATCTTCTACAATTTTGGTGATTGCGCCAAATGACATACATGGCGCCGCCAGAATTAATGCAGCTTACAACAGTACAAACCGGGCTTATGTTCTTGCGCTTAATGCAGGGGAAGATCCGACAAATTACCCTTTCTCTTTTGTTTTTTATAATCAATAAAAATATTCTATGAAAACATTTATAACAATATTGATTGCTGTGCTTTTGTCTTCACCACTTTTTTGTCAGCAGCAACAGGCGGTGCCTTTAGACAATGCAGAAATTGTTTTTAATGGCGCATATATAGTTATTGCAAACAAAGCAAACTTGGTAATACAGAATTCATCCCCAAAGGCTTTAACTATAAAAAAAGGCGGTGGCATAATAAGTGAAGGTGCAAATAATAATGTACTGTGGAATATTGGAAATGATTCAAATTATTCTATACCATTTGTATCAACAGATTTAACGGCTATTCCTGTTTCATTCAATGCTTCAAATGGCGTGGGTTCAGGCGCGTTTACATTGAGCACATATTCCGGTGAGCCCGACTGGCAAAATTCAGATTATCTTCCTCCAGGTGTTGCTAATGTAAACATGAATGGAAAAGATAATTCAAAACATTTAATAGATCGTTTCTGGAAGATTGCTCCAAATGCTTATACAAAAAATCCAAGGCTCACAAATCTTATATTTAATTACAGGGATTTGGAATGGAGTGAAGACAGTAATTCTATTAAGGAAAAAAATCTTGCAGCACAAAACTGGAACGGAACGAAATGGCTGGCACCCGTTGGCACTGATAAAACTTCAGCAAATTATGTTACTGTGAACGCCGTGAGCAATTATTTTGCATGGTGGGCTTTAGCTGATACCGCATTTGCCTTGTCTTTACAAAAAGATATTGCAATACAGAAAACTGAATATGTATTAATGAATCAAATGACCACTGATAAGCAAAGTATATATCTTGCTCAAAATTTTCCTAATCCATATAAGAGTACAACCACTATTAGTTATTCTTTGCCCGTAAAATATTCATCAGCTAAAATAATTATTACTGATAAAAACGGCAGCACATTAAAACAAATAAATCTTTCTGGCAATAAAGGTTCAATAAATGTTGATGCAGCAACGCTTTCATCAGGCGCTTATCAATACAGTTTATATATTGATGGAAGATTGATTGATACAAAACAAATGATCATTTCAAAATAATATTATTGCCCGGCAAAACAAATAGATAATTTAAAAACTATGTAGAACTCCCGCACTCAATATACAATCATTAGTTTATTTACATACTTCTGCAAGCCTGGTCATTAGCAAAAAACTATTATACTGATAAAAAAGGAAGTATACATCCATTGCGTTACCTTTTACAAGTAATTAAAAATAGTTATCGTTCATGTGTAATTAAATTTTAAACAATCAATTCATGAAAACAAAATTTTACGCCTCCTTTTTAATACTGTTAACTGAACTTGTTAATACAGGCATCGCACAAAATGCAAATCAAAGTTTATCTAACCTTACTTCACCTACTGCAATAAATCAAAGCCTGTTGCCAGATATTAATAATTCAAAAGATTTAGGTTCAGCAAGTAATTCATGGAGAGATTTATACCTAGATGGGAAAATTTTTATCAGAGACACCCCTTCAATAATTATAACAACTGCATTTGGTACAAACGCCACAATTGTTGGCAGTAATGCCGGGAACAGTAATACAGGATATAACAATTGTTTCTACGGCTCGCGATCAGGTTATACAAATACAAGCGGTGCATTAAATTGTTTTTTCGGAATAAACTCAGGTTATTATAACACTACGGGTGGTTCAAATTCTTTTTTTGGAGGTTCTGCGGGACTTACAAATACTACGGGTGGTGCTAATACATTTTTAGGTTCGCGGGCTGGTACTTCAAATATCTCTGGTTCATTTAATGTATTTGCAGGATGGAATGCCGGCTACTCTAATACTACGGGTTATTCAAATATTGCTATCGGCGCTTCAGCTATGTTTACAAACAACAGTGGCACACACTCCATAGCCATTGGCGATTCTGCATTGTACTATACAACTACGGGTAATAATGTTGCTATTGGTTCAAAAGCATTATATAAAACAATTTCAGGTTTTGATAATACCGCGATAGGATACCTGTCTCTGTATTCAAACACCACAGGTTGGAATAATGTTGCCGCAGGTGCACTTGCCCTGAATAATAATACTACCGGATATGAAAATATTTCTGTTGGAAATTTTTCACTTAATTCAAACACAACCGGAGGTCGTAACGCTGCAAGCGGCGTTTATTCGCTTTATTATAATACTACCGCATCAAACAATGCAGCCTACGGATATTCTGCACTTTTTAAAAATTCAACAGGTAGCAATAATGTTGCTGTGGGTTACAGTTCTATGCAAAATAATACAACAGGGTTTTATAATACAAGCTTAGGTTATGAATCAGGTTTTTTGAATGATACAGGAAGATCAAATACCATAGTTGGCGCAGAAGCCGGTTATACAAATGTCAGCGATTATAATTGTTTTTTTGGTAATGAAGCCGGGTATAACAACACAACAGGAAATAAAAATACAATGCTTGGCTATCATGCGGGAAACACAAATACAACAGGAAGTTCCAATACAATTATTGGTTATGGTGCAGATGTTACCAACGCAACATTAACCAACTCCGCAGCTATTGGAAATTATGCCACAGTAAGTGCAAACAACACTATGGTTTTGGGTAACAGTTCAGAAAGTGTTGTTATTGGAGCTAATGCACCGGCAACCGGGTACAAGCTTAGCGTAAACGGAAAAATAATTTGCGAAGAATTAAAAATACAGTTATCACAAAACTGGCCCGACTATGTTTTCAATAAAAATTATCATTTAATTCCGCTTGCTGATCTTGATAAAAAAATTCAAAGCGTACATCATTTGCCAAATATTCCTTCTGCTGATGAAGTAAAAAAAGATGGCGTTTCTGTTGGCGATATGCAGCAGCTTATGATGCAGAAAATTGAAGAGCTTACCCTTTATGTTATTCAATTAGAAAAACAAAATACTGATTTGCAAAAACAGGTAAATGAAATTAAAACAGGAAAATAATTCTAAACATTAATTCAAAAAAAATGAAAAAGATTTATTTACTGATGACGATTGCAACAATAATTTGTTTGCGATTAAATGCGCAGAACGTTTTTGAAAAAATGCACGAGCCATGGAAATATTCATTCAGCGAATTACAAGATGCAGTAAAAAGTTCATCAAAAAATGAGGAAGAAAATAAATTTAAAGATAAAAATGAAGATGAAGAAGAAAATGAACCTTCCTCAGAAATACTCGATCCTTTGTTGTACGATTTTGAACTTCATCAAAATAAAGACGGGAAAATTTTAAATTATACAAGCGCAACGTGGAATGCTTATTATGATTATCTGAATGCTCATCCTGCTGCGTTAAGCGCACAAGGCAATGGCGACTGGTCTTTTATAGGGCCTTCAAGAGTAACGGGTAACAGCCCCGGTATTGGCAGGATTAATAGTCTTAAAATTATTACTTCGCAAACATGGCTGGCAGGCGCCGCAGGCGGTGGTTTATGGAAAACAACTGATGAAGGTGGCACATGGAAATGTCTTACAGATGGCTTGCCTGACATTGCTGTTTCAGATATTGCAGTTGATCCTTCCAATTCAAACATTATTTATATTCTTACAGGAGATGGGGACTTTTCAAGATTTCCATCAATCGGTGTTTTAAAAACAACAGATGGCGGTAAAACATGGAAAACAACCGGGCTCACCTGGAGCCTGAATGATGTTGTATATGGTCATCATCTTATCATAGATGATCAAAATACAAAAATACTTTGGGCAACAACATCAAAAGGTATTTACCGCACTGCAGATGGCGCCGCAAGCTGGACACAAATAAACAACGGAACAGTAAAGAAAAATACAGAATATTTTGATATTGAATTTAAGCCCGGTAATACCAATTACATTTATACATGTACAAAAAATGAAGTTTGCTACAACACAAATTATCATACCAACAGTTTTGTAAAATCAACTGTTGGTGCAAGTTCATCCTGCGTACGTGTTGAATTAACGGTAACACCTGCTGATGCCAATTATGTATATGCAATATATGTTGATACAACCCAAGGATTGTATGGCGTTTACAGATCTGTAAACGGTGGAGCTTCTTTTAAACAGCAATGTGATAATAATCCAAATTATCTTTACAGGGAGCCTTATGTACCCGGAGATGGACAAGGCACTTATGACCTGGTGCTGCTTGCAAATCCATCAAATAAAGATGAAGTAATACTTGGTGGCGTAAGGCTTTGGAAATCGGTGAATGGCGCACAAAGTTTTACAAGAATTGACCCTTCTGCCTATGTTCATGTAGATTATCATTGGGCTGCATGGAACGGCAATAACCTTGTAACCGGTTCTGATGGTGGGGTGTGGGAGTCTAATTCATCGCTTACCGCATTCACTGATAAAAATAAAAACTTAGGAATAACCCAATTTTTTCATCTTGGTGTTGATCCGTTTAATCCAGCCAATTATGGCGGCGGTGCCCAAGATAATGGAATCCTATTAACTACAAACAGCAGCACAAATTTCAATCGTGCAATAATTAAAGACGGCATGGAAGTTATTTATTATCCCTCTTTCGGCGTAATTGCAGCTTCGCAACAAAGAGCAGAGATTCTTATTTCAACTGATGGAGGTACAAGCTTTACTCCAGACAGCCCTGATAAAAACGCCGATGCTGAAGTTAATGCACCGCTGATTCTTACAAAAGACAATATCTTTTATTCATCGGTTGAAGGTGCTTTATATAAAGGCACATTCAGTTCTAAAATAAACTGGACTCGTGTAATTGAAAAAGAGGGGATGGTTTTTCATCAGTGCGCACAATTAGCTTCAGGTGTTTCAACTACAAATCGTTTCTACGCTATTTATCATCTAAAAAAGAAAGGTTATTTTTTAAGATGTGATAACATGCATGATGCTTTGCCTGATTTTTATCAACCTTATACAGCAGATTACAGTGCACAGTTAGATCATTCTTCTGATGTGGAGGTTGACCCTTTAAACTCTTTACATATATATGTTACTTTTTCCGGTTATGGTATTTCACAACATGTTTGGGAGTCGGATAGTGGTGGCACAACTTTTCATGATTTTTCAGGCTCACTGCCTGATGTTCCTGTCTATTGTATAAAACCAGATGGCAGCGACAAGCATGGACTGTATTTGGGAACGGAGATTGGCGTTTTCTTCAGAAATGACGATACAAAAGACTGGATTTTTTACAGTGATGGAATGCCGGTGGTGCAGGTGCGTGAATTGTTTATTGTACCACTTCTTTTTGAATTAAGAGCAGCAACGTATGGAAGGGGCCTTTGGGAATCTCCTTTATATGCAGGGTGTACACAAAATATAACTATTACTAAAAATGATTACAGGAAAGGAGATGATTACGAGCAGGCATCAAACAACATAATTTCAACGGCATTTATTAGTGGCAGTGTTGGTGATACCGTAACCTACAATGCGGGAAATTTTGTAAGGCTTGATACGGGCTTTGAATGTAAAGCAGGTGGTGAATTGCATGCGTTTATAAAAGGCTGCACTGCGTCTTCGAATAAGAAAGAACGCACAGGTATTTATGCAGGAAAATTAAGTGCTGCTGATACTGCCAGTAGCGAATTTAATTTCAGCAATGGTAATGCAAACAATAAATTAAGCAATGCCTCACTCGGTCAAAACATCCCGAATCCGTTTTCAAATTCAACAACTATTAATTACACATTACCGCAGCAATATTCTTCAGCAGAAATTATTGTTACAGATAAAAATGGAAATACATTAAAACAAATAATTCTTTCAGATAATAAAGGTTCGATAACTGTTGATGCATCAACGCTTACGTCAGGCGCTTATCAATATTCATTAATAATTGACGGAAAATTGATTGATACAAAACAAATGGTTTTGATAAAATAAATATTCATTTCAATAAAAAATTATGAAAACAAAATTTTGCTGGCTTATTATTTTAAGCATTTACATTTCTAAACAAAGTGACGCGCAGGATGCCAACACCACATTATCCAATTTAACATCGCCCACTAAAGTAAATGTACATTTATTACCTTCTAAAGACAGTTTGCTTAATCTTGGAAGTGATAGTAAAAGCTGGAGGAATCTTTTTATTAAAGGCAAAATATATTTAGCAGATACGCCAACAATTTATTCAATAAGCAACAGCGATTTTTTTGCCGGACCAAATGCAGGAATTAAACTTAAGTATTTTAATGGTCAAAGAAATACAGGCATTGGTGCAAATGCTTTGTATTATGGTGGCTATTCAAATACGGCAGTAGGCTGGCAATCTCTTACAACAGATTCAACAGGTTATTATAATACAGGTGTTGGTGCTTTAAGTCTTTTATATAATGAGTCAGGAAATGAAAATACGGCTACAGGCAACGGAGCTATGTATAAACTTATTAATGGCAATGATAATACTGCTGCCGGGGCATTTGCATTGCAGGCCAATTTCTCGGGCAATTATAATGTGGCAATGGGTGCATATGCCTTATATAATTGTTACAATAGTAAAAGCAACACCGCCGTAGGTTATCAGTCGTTGTATTTATCTACAACAGGATTTAATAATACTGCATTGGGTTATGGAAGTTTGTATAAATGTACGGGCGGTTTTCAAAACACTTCTGTTGGTTACAATGCAGGCTTAAACGTAACAGGCGGTGATGATAATACTTTTATAGGAACTAATTCAAACTGCGGAAGTACAGGCGATCTTAATAATGCTACCGCCCTTGGTTATGCTGCCACAGTAACTTCAAGCAATCATATCCGCATTGGCAATACAAGCGTTACATCAATTGGAGGGCAGGTAGGCTGGACAAATTTTTCTGATGAAAGAATTAAAACAAATATTAAGCGGGATGTGCCGGGGCTTGCTTTTATTAATTTACTTAATCCGGCTACCTATAATTTTGATTTGAACAAAGAAGAACAGATTTTAAAAATAAAAGATGTTGCTGAGCAAAAAGGAAAATACGATATACAAAAAATAAAATTCACAGGTTTTCTTGCACAGGAAGTTGAGGCAGCTGCAAAAAAAATCAATTATGATTTTAGTGGTGTTGATGCACCTGCAAATGATAAAGATGTTTATGGTTTGCGCTATGCAGATTTTGTTGTGCCACTTGTAAAAGCAGTGCAGGAATTATCTGCGAAGAATGATTCATTGCAAAATCAAAATTTAACTCAACAAAAAATCAACGCTGATTTAGAACAAAGAATAGCAAAGCTTGAAGCAATGATGAATACTTTAAATCAGCCAGCCGTTAATGGTCAATTATCAACTGCTTCTTTATCTCAAAACATTCCGAACCCGTTTTCAAATTCAACAACTATAAATTACAGTTTCATGCAACAATTCAATTCAGCCAAAATAATTATTACAAATAAAAATGGTAATGCAGTTAAGCAAATAAATCTTTCAGCAAATAAAGGAAGTGTAACTGTTGATGCATTGGCATTGGTGAATGGCGCTTATCAATATTCATTGTATGTTGATGAAAAATTAGTTGAAACAAAGCAAATGATAATCTCAAAATAATTTGGACAAACAAGTTGAAGGAGAATTTTATTTTGCCTGCATAATAAAATAAATATTTAAACCCACATACAGTAATAAAAGAACTTGTGCTGTAAGAAAGTCATACCGATTTGCTTTCTTTAATTTATTCTGTTTTACAAGTTGCAGAGACCATGCATTGGCTGCAATGATAAATAAAATAAAAAGCAGCGTGATGCCGTGCAGCATATCTACCAAAGTAAATGTAACAGACTCAGGTAACGAAGCATCTACAATATATTTATTACCAATAACAGCAAACAAAGCACCGACGCTTAAACTAAATCTTGAATCAATACTATCGGCATGAATATAAAAACAGGTATACGCTATAAAAAATGCCACATACATCCCTATAAAAAGTTTCCAGAATAAACCCATTGCATCGCGTTTAATGTTAAGCCGAATTCTAAAAGCGCTGTATTCTGTATGCGGCACGGTTAAGTCTGGATCGCCAAATGTTGTTTCATACGATTTCTTGTTCACAACCATGTGGAAGCTGTCAATCTCCCAGCCGTGTAATGCAAAACGCGGATCATATTGGTTACCCGATGTGTCAGCTTTAAACACCAGTGATTTGGAATCGTACTGCGAATTCTCAATAGAAAGCCTGAGCGTTTGTTTATCAAAAGGAAAATTGGTAATTACCCACGAATCTTTCATTACACACTGCAGTTTCATCAGTATATATATCTCTCCATTTGTAGTATCTGTTGTTGCAAAAGATGTTTCAACTGTTTTTGCGAGTGGTATTTCAAGATTGTGTAAAAAATCAAAGTCCCAGTTTTTATATTTCAACCACAGCCAAAAATCAACAGTATACTCCTGTTGTTTGAAATCAATATCATGAATACTGGTGATATAAATTCCGGTAAGTACTGTATCCGGTGTTGAATTTTGTGCATGTAATGCTGAAGCAATAAAACAGCAAATGATGAAGAAGATACTAAACCGTATTTTTCCCAAAATTTTATTTATTAAAGCGGTTAAGATAGAAAATAATTTTTCAATTTATAAACTAAGCTAACGTGCAAAATGTCTTTTTCAAACAATAAATTACCCTTATCTTAACTGCTAAGCCAGAATTTTTCAGAAATTGCTTACTCCAATATCTTATAAAATCCATATGAGTCCGAAACAAGTTGTATGGCTTGATTTTGATTACAAAAACAAGCATTATGAAGGAGAAGCCATCGCTGCTTCTGCAACCAATAGTCTGCCGCCTGCCTTTGATATTTATTTCGATAATGAATACAATGGTACCATCAGCAAGCAACAAGATTGCTGGATAGTTGATAATTATTTAGAGGAAGGTATCGCAAAAATTATAAGCAGAAAATTATTCTCGTTTTTAATGCGTGAGTTGCAGGATTAAAATTAGTAAGCTGTTTATTTTTTAAGAAGATTTTGCTTCACATAAGCAATACTCTTGGTAATGCTGTCAAACGGATCACCAGGAGTTTTGTCCTGTTCAACAAAGAAATATTTAAGGCCTGCTGTATCGGCATATTTAAAAATGTGCTTAAAATCTATAGTGCCATTACCTACTTCAGTAAAAGAATGTTCAGGTGTATTGTCCATATCTTTTATATGCCATAAAGGAAAACGTCCTGGGTGAGATTTAAACAATTCAACAGGATCGTGACCAGCCTTGGTTACCCAATACAAATCAACTTCAAACTTTACAAGATCTTTATTCGTATTGTTAAGCAATATATCATAAGGAAGCTGATTATCATCTTCTATAAATTCAAAATCGTGATTGTGATAACATAACTGGATACCGGCTTTTTTACAAACTTCTCCTGCCGTGTTTAAATATTCTGCGAGCTTTTTATAATGATCAATTTTGCCGCGTTCTGAAGGTGCAAGCCAGGCGCAAACCATATACTTTACACCAACTGTTTTTGCATCGTCCACAGCTTTATTCCAATCATGCAAAATTGTTCCCATAACATCTTTACCATTTTCCTGCTCCTCTCCTAACCTGTAATGGCTGCTGGGCATAATCAGCTTGTTTTTCTTAAGCAGGTCGGCAAAAATTTTTGCATCCATACCGTAAAACATTTCTGTGCCTGTGTATGTTGCTCCTTCTACAGAATTGTAACCAATTTGTGCAACCTTCGCTAATGTAGCTGCAGGATCTTTTTGCATTGCATCTCTTACTGTATATAACTGCAGGCCGATGTAAGAATGATCAAAATAAAAAAAAGAGGGTTTCATTATTAATGCGGCAGAAGCAAGTGAAGTAGTTTTTATGAAAGATCGCCTGTTGGTCATATTGTATAAATTAATCGTTAGTAATTGTACTAAAGTAAATGAATATTTTATAAAAGCAGGAACTTAAAAATATTTTAATTCTTCACATAAATAATGCCGTCTTTCATTACAAGTTTCGTATTTCTTACGTCATGAATATTTGCTGATGGATCACCATTTACAATAAGTATATCGGCAAGCAAACCCGGTTGTATGCGACCAACTGTTTGATTTATTTTAAACACATCAGCATTCACTGAAGTTGCAGAACGCAATACATCAATTGGTTTCATTCCATATTCAACCATCATCTCCATTTCACGCGCATTATCTCCATGTGGAAATACGCCAACATCACCACCCATACAAATAATAACGCCGGCCTTTAAAGCATCAGCAAAACTTTTACGTTTTGTTTTTACACTTTCCGGTTCTTCATCAATGCCTTTTCGCCAGCCTTTGTATTGAGCAATTGCATCTGTAGCGGCAAGTGTTGCACAATATGCAATACCTTTTTGTTTCATCATTTCAAATAATTCAAACGTACCATTATCACCATGTTCAATAGTTGTAACACCGGCATTTATAGCGCGGCGCATACCTTCTGCTGTTGTTGCATGAACAGCTACAATTCTTCCGCTGCTGTTAGCAACTTCTACTGCTTTCTTCAACTCTTCTTCTGTGAATGTTGGCTCTGCTTCATTATTTACACCCCAACGATAATCTGCATACAACTTTACAACATCAGCGCCTTTACCAATTTGATTGCGCACTTCTTTTATCAAAGCATCTTCACCATCTGCTTCTGCAGCACCTTTAATAATATCAATTTCACCTTTCAACTTCGGACCATAACTTCCTGTAACAACAATAGCTTTGGTAGCGCACAACATTCTTGGACCGGGGATAATTCCTTTTTCAATTGCCTGTTTTAAACCAACATCATCGTAACCTGCACCTTCTGTTCCTAAATCACGGACTGTTGTAAAGCCTGCAAACAATGTAGCTTTTGCATGAACAACTGCTCTTGCCACACGCTCTGCATCTGATTCTTTTAATACCTGGTCATCCCAACTTGTTTCATTGTAAGGATGCAAAAAAAGGTGACTATGACCTTCTATTAATCCCGGCAATAAGGTGCAACTTTTCAGTTCAATAATTTTTGCACTCGATGTGTTGGAAATATTGCTTCCTGTTGCAACAATTTTATTTCCTTTAACCAACACTTGCCAGCCTTCATGCATTTGCTCGCCATCAAAAACACGGTCTGGTTTTAAAAGATAAATACTATCGTTTGTTTGAGAAAAAGCGAAAGTGCAGCAACAGCAAAAAATAAAAATGAAAAGAGGTTTTATATATTTCATAGAATATAGTTGGCAGATTATCTTCCAAACATCTTCAGCAATTGCTCATCATTAAACTCAACAAAAACAGGATTACCATTTGGTGCAACAGAAGGCATATCGCAATTGAATAATTCTTCTACCAGTATTCTCATTTCCTTGTCCGTTAAAGATTGCCCGGCTTTAACAGCCTGCTGCCGCGCCAGGCAGTGAATTAATTTTTGTCGTTGATTGAATTTTAATTCACTGCTGAAATGTTTATATTGTTCAAGCAATAATTCTGCAGAATGTTTTTCATTGCCGCTCAATACATCTGCAGGCACGCCTTGTATTATGAAATTGTTTTTGCCAAACAATTCAATGTTATAACCTAACAATAATAAATCAGGCAAAAGTTCATGCAGTAAAGCAGCATCCTGCGGAGATAATTCAAGTGTTACGGGAAATAAATTGTGTTGTGTTACCACCTGCCTGTTTTGAATATTTGCAGTATATCGCTCAAATAAAATTCTTTCATGAGCATGCTGTTGATGAATAAGCAAAAATTTGTTATTAGCGGCAGATGCAACAATATAAGTATTAAGAAGCTGGCAATTAACGGATGGAAGCTGGCTGGCATTTGAATAAAGCGAAGTTTCAATTTGCGGCCGCTCAACACTTAGCTGTACGCTTTCATTTGTTAACCTGCTTTCATAAAAATCTTTCCAGTTTTTTAATCCGGTGCTTTCAGTGGGTTCAATAAAATGTGCCTGGTTTTTTTGAGAAAACTTTTTATACAATTCAGAAGCGGTTACAGTTTCCTGCTTTTGTTGTGTGAAAGGTTGAGACACAGCTTCTGTTTGCATAATATCTGCATTCAAACTAAAATCAAGCGAAGGTGAAATACTGAATTGTGCCAGGGCATGTTTGATAGCAGCCTGAACAAAAGCATACACAATTTTTTCATCTTCAAATTTTATTTCCTGTTTTGTTGGATGCACATTAATATCAACCTGCGATGGATCAAGATCAATATATAAAGTATAGACAGGGTAACTGTCTTTTGGAAGTAAAGCATCAAAAGCAGAAGTGACCGCATGATTTAAATAAGCGCTTTTGATAAAGCGGTTATTCACAAAAAAATATTGATCGCCCCGCGTTTTTTTTGCAGCTTCAGGCTTACCTACAAATCCATTTATATCTAAATAATCTGTTGTTTCTTTTACCGGAACAAGTTTAGTATTGTATTGATTGCCCAGCAATTGTAAAAAACGTTGTTTATAATTGCCGGCTTCTAAATAAAAAACCTGCTGCTCATTGCTTGTAAGCGAAAAAAATATGTTTGGAAAAGGAAGCGCAACGTGAATAAATTCATCAATGATATGCCGCATTTCTGCAGGGTTGCTTTTCAGGAAATTGCGGCGTGCAGGCACACTAAAAAAAAGATTTTTCATACAGATATTTGTGCCTGCTGCACATGCACAAGCTTCCTGCTTTCGTACGATGCTGTTATCAATTTCAATAAAGGTTCCTATTTCATCTTCCGGCCTGCGTGTTTTTAATTCAATCTGTGCAACCGCTGCGATAGAAGCAAGTGCCTCACCACGAAATCCCATAGTGCGGATATGAAAAAGGTCTTCAATATTTTTAATTTTACTGGTAGCGTGGCGCTCAAAACACATGCGTGCATCTGTTTCGCTCATGCCTTTGCCGTTATCAATTACCTGTATTAATGCCTTGCCGGCATCTGTTATATATAATTGAATAGAAGTTGCACCCGCATCCACTGCATTTTCAAGTAACTCTTTTACAGCGCTTGCTGGCCGCTGAATTACTTCGCCTGCTGCTATCTGGTTTGCTATATTATCCGGCAATAAATTAATGATATCAATCACAGAATCTCCTTCTTCGTTTGTGTAAAAATAGAATTATTGTATCAATGCAATAAAGCAGTTTTTTTATACCTGTTTATAATATATCTTTTTAAATTTTTGTTACTGAATGCTTTAAAGCTTCGACTAATAATTTGAAACACCGCTAATTTATGATCGCTAAAACCAATGAAAACATTAAACTAAAAAAAGCTGAAAGCTTTTTTGATTATTGGCACTTTAATGAAATTGATATACCTGTACAAGCTGTTTCAGAAAAGATAGCTGAAAAAATAGCCAACAAAATAAGGCTAAGACAAATTTGTGAAGAACTTCCTGACCATTGTTTTCAATTATTATTCATTAGCTGACAGTAATTTTTTATGATCTTGTGTACAAAACAAGTAGTGAAAAAATTTATACCTGTTTTATTAATTGTAATGGCTGCCTGTAGGCCATCATTAAATAAAAATGTGGAAGATGCAATGAAGCAATACGATAACCAGATATTGCATACAAACGCAAAAGGTATAGCTGCAATGTTTACACAGGATGGTGAAATGGGCTCTCCGGGCGGGAGAACAATTCATGGACGTGACAGCATTGAAAAATTTCTTGGGCAGTTTGCCGGAATTAAGGTGGAAGAACAAAAAAGCACAACAGATTCCATACGCAGGTTTGGCGATACAGCTTTTCAATATGGAAAATATTACCAGCGTGCTATTGTAAATAATACCAGGGCAGAGATACACGGAATGTTCCAGGCAAACTGGCTTATTGAACCCGATGGAAAATTAATGTTGAAAAGAATGAGTGCGTGGGCTACAAGTAATAATTAGTTGAGGAAGTTCTGAGTTCTGTGTTTTGAGTTCTGAGTTTAGAAACTTAAAACTTCAAACTCAAAACTTAAAATTCCAAATTCATCCTTCCCAAATTTCATCTTTTCCTTCAAGCCAAAGTTTTACAGATTCTGTTGTTACAGATTTTGGCCTTTCAAGCGGAAAGCCTAAAACCCTGTCCCAGCAAAGGCTTGCCAGCACACCTAATGCACGACTTACGGCAAACAATACCGTATAAAATTCGTATTCAACCAATCCGTAGTGAACCAATAATGCACCGCTGTGTGCATCAACATTCGGCCATGGATTTTTTATTTTTCCCAGGCTTTGCAGAATAGGTGGAACAGCTTCATAAATATTCCATACGGTTTGTACCAGCGGATCATCAGGCATGTGTTTTTTGCCAAATTCCATTTGTGCTGTAAAACGCGGGTCTGTTTTGCGCAACACTGCGTGGCCATATCCCGGAACAACCTTACCTTCTTTCAATGTTTTTCTTACGTAAGTAACAATCTGTTCTCTGGAAGGTGTTTTAGTATCCAGTTCTCCCTGCATTTCAAATATCCATTTAATTACTTCCTGGTTAGCTAAACCATGTAGCGGGCCTGCAAGGCCATTCATACCAGCAGCATAAGATAAATAAGGATCACTTAATGCAGACCCCACGAGATGTGTTGTATGTGCTGATACATTGCCGCCTTCATGATCGGAATGAATGGTCATGTACAGGCGCATAAGCTCTTTAAAACTATCATCTTCAAAACCCATCATGTGCGCAAGATTTCCTGCCCAGTCGAGCAATCCGTTAGGATTTATATGCTGGTTATTTTTATATTTTCTTCTGTACACATAAGCTGCAATACGCGGCAGGCGGGCGATCAAATCCATTGAATCATCAAATACTGCAGCCCAATGATCTTTTTTACTCATTCCTTCTGCATATTCTTTTGCAAAATGACTTTCTGTTTGCAATGCCATTACGCCGGTTACAAACATCGTCATGGGATGCGCAGTTAATGGCAATGCATCAATAGTTGCAAACACATGATTTGGAACATGGCTTCTGCGCTGCCATGTTGATGTAACGTGATTTACTTCATCAATGGTTGGCAATTCGCCAATAAGTAATAAATGAAAAAGGCCTTCTGGTAAAGGCTCAGTTCCATTATTTGCTTTAGGAAGTTTTTCTCTCAGTTCAGGTATGGAATATCCGCGGAAACGAATACCTTCCTGCGGGTCTAATAAACTTGTTTCTGTAACTAGCCCGGTAATGCCGCGCATACCCTGGTATACCTGCGCAAGCTTTACTTCACCAATTATTTCATTGCCGTGTTTAGCAATTATCGCCTTTATTTCTGCAACTGCAACATCGGCTTTCTCTTTAAACCTGTCTTTTAAAACTCCCATGAATTACTATTTATATGCGAAATATTATTTGATATTTTTTGAACAAGTCCAATTCATTTATAATTACTGCATTTGAGAGCTTAATTTATTATAAGACGAAGGCTAATGCAGGCGGCTAAAGATACCAAACTTCATACTTTAAAATATACTTTCAACTGAAATAATAATGAATTTTTATTTAGGTGCTTTGCGATAAAAATATACAGCAACAAACGCAAATATTATGTTGGGTAACCATGCCGCAATTAGTGGGGGAAGATTTCCTTTTGTTGAAAAGATAGTTGAGAATCTATCCATTAAAATAAAGATTGCACCTGCAACAAAACCTATGGCAATATGTGCACCGCTGCCGCCTCTTACTTTGCGGCTGGCAATAATAGCGCCGATAAGTGAAAGAATTAACACGGAAAATGGTGTGGCCAAACGGCGGTCTTCTTCCACCTCAAGCGTATTTAAACCTTCAGTGCCGCGCAACTCCTGCGCTTGTATATATTGATGAAGCTGCGGTGTATTAAGCTTATCTTTTGCATATTCATCCCGACTTAAATCAATCGGCTTAAAATTGAAATTGAGCGTTAAATTTTTTTGTGTTTTTACAGTTTCCTTTAGCCCATTTATATGTCGTTCAACTATATTTTTAAGCTTCCATTTTCTTGCAGCAGTATCCCATTGTATAGATTCGCAACGGAGGTTATACACAAGCCCGTTATTAAAAATACGATGCATAAAAAAAGGGCCGCCAAATTTTGATAAAGTATCATAATTGCGTATACCTGCATAAGTAAATGAATCAATTCTAAAATAAACATTGCGCTGATAGTTCTCAACCAGCGGATCATAAGTAGAATTCACTTTTATATATTTTGCTTCAAAGCCTGTATATTTTACATTGGCTATGGGAATTACAAATGCCAGTGAAAACATAAGCAGTAACGCCAGCAAACCTCCGCCAAGCCAGTAGGGCAAAAGAAACCTGTTATAGGTAGTGCCGGTAGCAAGTATTGCAATTATTTCACTGCGGCCGGCCATTTTTGAAGTAAAAAAAATTACCGCTATCAATACGAATAAAGGAAATAGCAAAGCATCTATAAAAGGAATAAAACCGAGATAATACTGGATGAATATCTGACCTGCCGTTAAAGGAGTTTTTGCGAAATCGTCTGTTTTTTCGCTGATATCAACTACAACAGCAATAAGTGTGAACAGAAACACGCAAAAGAAAAATGTTACAAGAAATTTTTTGAGTATATACCAGTCAATTATTTTCAAAACAAATTATTTACTATGTACGTAAGTGCGTATTGAACAAAAATAGAGATAAGTTTATATGATGAAGCGTTAATAAGTTGATTACAGGATTTGTAATTGATATTAACATTAAAATGTTGAAACAAAACATTGAGACTTTTTATAATCGTTGTTTAAATTGTTCTGTCATTATTTTTTTCCATGATGCAAAACTGCCTTTAATAATTTCATTTCGCGCTTCATTCATCATCCACATATAAAAAGAAAGATTTTGCATGCTTGCAATAGTTAAACCAAGCAATTCATTGGCTACAAATAAATGCCGCAAATAAGCTTTCGAATAATAATTGCTTACCTCATACGGCAAGCCTTCATCAATTACAGAAAAATCTGTTGCCCATTTTTTATTTTTTATATTGATGATGCCCTGCGTTGTAAACAACATACCGTTGCGGCCATTGCGTGTGGGCATTACACAATCAAACATATCAATACCCAAACTAATGCATTCCAAAATATTCCATGGCGTACCAACACCCATTAAATAACGCGGTTTATCTGCTGGTAAATTTGCGCAGCAAAGCGCGGTTATATCATACATTACTTCTTCAGGTTCGCCAACACTTAAACCGCCGATTGCATTTCCTTCAGCATTTTTTGATGCAACATATTCACAGGAAATTTTTCTAAGATCATGGTATTGATTACCCTGCACTATAGGAAAAAGATTTTGTTCATAGCCATATAAAGACTGCGATTCATTTAAATGATTGATGCATCTGTCAAGCCAGCGTTGCGTTAATGACAAACTATTTTTTGCATAAGCATATTCACTTTCTCCAGGCGGGCATTCATCAAATGCCATAATAATATCAGCACCAATATTGCGTTGGATATCCATCACTTTTTCAGGTGTAAATAAATGCCTGCTGCCATCAATATGGCTTTGAAATAAAACGCCTTCTTCTGTAATTTTTCTGCTTTGTGCCAACGAAAAAACCTGGTAGCCGCCACTGTCTGTGAGGATAGGTTTATTCCAATGCATAAACTTATGCAAGCCGCCTGCACTGTTAAGAATATCTGTTCCCGGCCTTAAATACAGATGATACGTATTGCCTAAGATTATTTGTGGCTTAATATCATTCGTTAACTGTTGCTGGGTAATGGCTTTTACTGAACCTGTTGTGCCAACCGGCATAAACACAGGTGTTACAATTTCTCCATGCGATGTGGTAATTTTTCCTGCCCTGGCTTTTGAAACATCATCCTGGTTTTCCAAATAAAACTGAAGCGACATGCTGCAAATGTATAAGCTAAAACATGAATGTATTTGATTGAAAAAAAATGCCAATCAAAATTGCGATGACTGCGAAGTGGGCTGTGCTTGTTCTCTCATTATGAATGAATATAAATTCAGTTAATAACAACCCAAATTCTTTAAGACGAATGAGAAAAGCATTAGGTATATTTGACAGACAATAATCATTACGCTCCTTATTCTTCTCCATTCTGCCAGCAACTAAATGGCTTGCCTCAGGACTGAATGCTTTATTTTTTAATAATTTAAAAAAATATACAAAATGAAAATTGCATTTAGAGTGCTTACAACAGCCATGCTATTTACCTTGTTAATAAACAAGGTTATGGCTCAAAATACATTTCCGGCCAATGGCAGTGCCGGTATTGGCACTACTACTCCTAATGTTTCTGCCGCGTTGGAAATTAAATCTACAACACAGGGATTATTAATTTCCAGGATGACAAAAAATCAGCGTGATCTTATTTCAGTACCTGCAACCGGATTAATGATTTATCAAACAAACAGTACACCTGGATTTTATTATTATGATGGAACCAAATGGGTTGCGGTTATACAAAAAATAAAAGCGTGGTCTTTAACAGGCAATGCAGGCACAGATTCTTCTTTAAATTTTATAGGGACTATTGATGCGCAACCTCTCACATTCAAAGTAAATAATCAGAAAGCCGGTCATCTTGATTATGCTTCTCCTGCAAATACAAGTTTTGGGTACCAATCTTTGAACCTTATTACATCCGCAATAAATAATGCAGCTTTCGGTTTTCAAACACTTAGTGCCAACACTGCAGGCTATTCAAATACAGCTATAGGGTATAAGGCTTTATTACAAAATAATATTGGCTACGAAAATGTGGCTATAGGCAATCTTTCCCAGTCCGGAGTTGCAGGATCTTCCAGCGGATACGATAATGTTTCTGTAGGCAACCTGGCAATGAACGGAATAACAACCGGTAATTCAAATACAGGAGTTGGTAATGGTTCATTAGGTGGTATTACTTCAGGGAGCTTAAATATAGGTATTGGTGCGGGAGCCAATGACGGCATAAGAAAAGGCAATGAAAATGTTTCCATTGGTTTTTGGGCAGGACGGACAAACGACTCAGCTAATAATAATGTAGCTATCGGTTCAAAAGCTGCTTATTATAACAGGAGAAATAATACTACTGCTGTAGGATACCAGGCTCTTTACTATAATAGTTATGGAAGTTCAAGCCTAACAGAAGCTATTGGTAATACTGCTGTTGGCGACCACTCTTTATATCAAAATACTACCGGAAATGATAATACGGCCAATGGTGCTTATTCATTATATCTTAATACATCAGGCAACTATAATACAGCTACCGGTTATTATGCATTATTTTCCAATACTTCCGGTTATCAAAATGCAGCAAATGGTTTAGATGCACTGAGCAGCAATACAAGTGGCGCAAATAATAGTGCAATTGGTTATGATGCATTATACAATAATACCACTGCAAGTACCAACGTTGCTGCTGGAAGTTATTCACTCTTTACTAATACTACCATAGGAGGGCTTACTGCAATTGGCTACTCTGCGCTTTTTGCCAACACTACGGGCACTCAAAATACTGCTACTGGGTTTAATTCGCTTTTTAAAAATACTACGGGCAGCAGCAATACAGCCACGGGATACGAAGCGCTTAATTCCAATACAACAGGATATTCAAATACTGCCGATGGATATCTTGCACTTAATTCTAACACCATAGGATATTATAATACTGCAAGCGGGATAGTGGCACTTTTCTCAAATACAAGTGGGATCGGCAATACTGCTGTTGGTTATGCCGCACTTAACGACAACAGTTCCGGATATTATAATACAGGAACAGGCCAGGGTGCGCTTTATAACAACACAACAGGTCAGGGTAATACTGCATTTGGATATGGTGCCGATGTTACAGCAGGCAATTTCACGAACGCTATGTCGCTTGGGTTCTTCACATCAGTTAATGCATCAAACAAAGTTGAAGTAGGTAACGCAAGTATTACAAGTATTGGCGGAAATGTAGGCTGGACAAGCTTTAGCGATGGCAGGTATAAACAAAACATCAGACAAAATGTACCAGGCCTTGAATTTATAAATAAGCTTACTCCTATTACTTATACACTTAATGCAAATGCAATTGAATCCAAACTGCATGCTAACGAAAGTAATATGAAAACGCAGGATGGTAAGTCATTGCCAAACCCTTTAAATGATCCTGTACTGCAACAGGCGATGCTTGAAAAATCTAAAATAATTTATACAGGTTTTGTGGCACAGGATGTAGAAAAAGCAGCGCAATTATTAAGCTATAATTTTAGTGGAGTGGATAAGCCAAAAACTGATGATGGATTGTATGGTTTGCGTTATGCAGACTTTGTAGTGCCATTGGTAAAAGCAGTGCAGGAATTATCAACACAAAATGAAAGCAGGCAACAACAAATTGATTCGCTGAATAACAAATTAAATGCATTGGAAAATAAAATCAACCAGATTGAAAATGCGATGAGCCAATGTTGCAATAGTTTTTCTTCTAACATGCAATCTTCTAATAGCAATCAGCAGATAATGCAAAATAAAGAAGTGCCCGATTTAGAACAGAATGTTCCCAATCCGTTTGATAATAGCTGTTATATTGGTTATCATATTCCATCAGGTTTTCAAAATGCGCAGTTAATTATAACAGATATCAGGGGAAATACTTTAAAATCTTATTCCATCACACAAAGCGGTTATGGAAAGCAAACAATTTATGCAAGTGAGTTATCAAGCAGTGTATATCAATACTCTTTGTTGATTGATGGCAAGTTGATTAATACGAAGAAAATGATACGTGCGAAATAAAATTAATTGAGTGTTGAAATTTTTCTATAAAAGGTTTTTTTATGTCCCCTTTTTTGGCTTTAAAAATTATTCGTCCGATATCTAATATTAAACTTTAAACGACAGCCTTGTAAGTGCACTGCAATGTTTATGGAAAGAATTACTCAAAAATGTATAAAAAGATGTTGAACTTCTTATTTAACAGTTAACATGTAATCTTTTGGCTTGTTTTTCTCTCTTATTCATAATTAAAATTTGAAATTTAAATAGAGAGTTATGAAAAAGATTTTCAGCATTTTATTATTTGCATTATTTGTTAGTGCAGGTATAACAAACGAAGCAAAATCACAAACAGCAAGTGTGAGCTTTTCGGTTTTTTATAATTCATTAAAACCATACGGACGGTGGATGAATAATTCAACTTATGGTCAAGTATGGGTAAGCAACACAAAAGGTTTTACGCCCTATTCAACAGGTGGTCATTGGGCATATACTGATTATGGCTGGACTTGGGTTTCAGAGTATGATTGGGGATGGGCACCATTTCATTATGGACGTTGGTCATATCAAAAACAATATGGCTGGTATTGGGTTCCTGGTTATGAATGGGCACCAGCATGGGTTGCTTGGAGAAATAATAATGATTATTATGGATGGGCCCCTTTATCTCCCGGTTTAAGTATAAGTGTTGGAGTTTCTTCTTATAATACTATACCAAGCGGAAGATGGGTATTTGCACCACACAGGTATATAACAAGCCCATATGTAAGCAGGTATTATGCACCGCGTACACAAAATGTTACAATTATTAATAAAACAACCGTTGTAAATAATGTAACTGTAAGAAATAATGTTCATTATGTTGCGGGACCGAGAAAAGAAGAAGTTGAAAGGGTAAATCACACAAAAATTCAAACATATACTGTGGCTAATTCTTCAAAGCCAGGTAAAACCGTTATTAATAATAATACTGTAAATGTTTACAGGCCTGTGATAAATAATAATGATAAAACGGTTGTAAATAACAACAATACAACTGTAAACAAAAACAGTAACAATACTACAGTTAATAAAAACAGTAATAATAAAACAGCGGTAAGCAATACAACGGTAAAAAAGAACAGTGATAATAAAACAAATACATCAGGAAGCAACAAACAAACAAATAAAACAGTGAAGAAAAAATCTGAGCAAAACAAAAAGCCTGCAGATAATTCTTCATCACAAATTGATAAACAAAAAGTACAACAATCTTCAAATGCTGCAAAAACAACACAGCATAAATCTCAACAACAAAAAGATAAAGAAGTAGCAACAAAAAAAAGAAATACGAACAATAGCAATGATAACAATCGAAAAAAATAATACTTAAGATTTCTTACAAAACCGGTTAAACTTTTTAACCGGTTTTTTTATTATGATGAAATACTTCCTATATTCAGATTATAATTCAAGAGCTACATGAAAAACGATCCTTCAAAAAATGAGGCAGCTGATCAACCAGAAAAAATAAAACTTTCATTTAAAGGTTTATGGCAAATATTAAAGGCAACGGGAACTGATTTTGGTAACTGCCGGATTACCCGTATGAGTGCCGCTCTTGCTTATTACACTGTATTTTCTATAGCGCCCATGCTTATTCTGGTTATAAGTTTAAGCGCAGTTTTTTATGGAAGAAATGCTATTGAAGGAAGTATTTATGGCGAAATAAAATCTTTTGTTGGCAGTGATGCTGCTTTGCAAATTCAGGATTTGATAAAGAATGCAACTGTAGCAAGAAGCAATGTTTTTGCATCCGGAGCAAGTATAATTGCACTAATTATTGGTGCTACCACTGTATTTGGAGAAATACAGGATTCAATAAATCTTATCTGGAGTTTAAAAGCAAAACCAAAAAGAGGCTGGTTTAAAATAGTATTAAACAGGTTGCTTAGTTTTTCTATAATTGTAAGCTTAAGTTTTATTTTATTGGTTTCACTTATTGTAAGCACTGTATTAGATGTTTTGGTAAACAGGTTGATACATTTATTTCCGGGCATTGCTGTATATGTTGCTTATGGATTGAATTTGCTGCTTACATTTTTAATCATTACATTTTTGTTTGGAATTATATTTAAAGTTTTACCCGATGCTAAAATAAAATGGCGCGATGTACTAACCGGTGCTATTACAACAGCCTTGCTTTTTATGCTGGGAAAATTTGCTATCGGTTTCTACCTTGGAACAAAAAATGTGGGCAACACGTACGGGGCTGCGGGTTCTATCATAGTGATATTGTTATGGGTTTATTACTCAGCTATTATTTTATATTTTGGCGCGGCATTTACAAAAAATTATGCTCAATTTAAAGGCCGGCGCATTTACCCGAATGATTATGCGGTGTGGACGCAACATGTAGAAAAAGAAAAAACAGGTTCATTACAGGAACAGGCATCCGCAGTAAAAGCGCCTTAAAAATCTTTTTTTTCTTTTTGTTCCCTCATCATTTCAGGATAACCTAATCCTCTTGATAAAGCCGATACAGCCATTGCAATACGTTTGGCTTTAGTGGCATCTGTTTTAGCACTGTCAATCCATTTGCTAAAATAATTTCTATGGCTTCCTGCAAGCGAATTAAAATATTTGAATGCAGCAGGCTCATCGCTCAAACAAATTATAAAATCTTCATTTAGTTTTAATGGAGCTTCGTCTGCCTCAAGTATTGCTGTTATCATTGCGCCTTTTCTTTTGCCCGTACCCTTGCGCATTGCAGCATTAAAAGGCATTATAAAACTTCCGTCGCCCATGGGCATTAAAGCCACGCCTTTAATCTTAAAACTATCAAGCCTTCCTTTAACACGAAATGATTTTTTATTACCCGGCTTTAGTTGCTGCGCAATATCTTTAGAAACTTGCAGATAAGTCCAGCCGGTTTTCTCACCCTGTTCAGCAAATTGCAACAGTGTAGTTGTAAACTTTATCATGCTAATTGCTAAGATAATTTTTTATTGCATTTATTTAATGATAATAACCGTTTAAAGCAAACACTTAAAACAATAGACATCTTGCAAAAAATTGATCTTAATGTTTCCATTAGCTTTAATTATTCCGATATATAAAATTGTGGTTATTAAGATAATTACTTTCATCTATTAAAATAATTTTATCGTACTTTGGTTAGTGTTGTGATCTTTGAAGCCCCATTACTTATCAAGATCATAATCTAATTCATCTTCTCTAAAACCTTGCTAACGGGTTTTATTATTAACAACAAAAAACTACAACTATGGCATTCTTTGATTTCCTCCACATTTTTACAGACCTATTTAACTCTATTGAAAAAGCATGGAATAAACTGGAACCCGAAGTTCAAAGCGCACTTATCAAAGGTTCTGGAGTTATAAGTGTAATCAATCAAAATTTGCAGTCAACACCACAGGAAGTATTTGATCTCATTGAAAAAAAATTCCCTGATCTTACAAAAGAAAAACTTACTGATGGGCTTGCAAAAGTTACAGCAGGTTTAAAAGTTGCACAAGACACTGCAAATCCTGATGCGCTTACAACTATTCAGAATTTACAAACTTATTTTTCAGGTTTACAGGGCAAATTCTGGCAAGGCGCATCGTCAACGATGTCGCAAATACTTGCCATTGCACTTTCGCCTGATGATACATCATTCGGTAAAATCGCAATGTTTATTGAGTATGTATACAGAAAGAAAGTAAAAAGCTAATATAGCTTCCGCAACATAAAAGGCTGATATTATTCTTTGTAAAAAGCGTATATCGGCCTTTAGTTATACCTGTTTATTAAAACGGGTTTTCATCTTCAATGCTTTCACCAAAAGTATCATCATTCATACGGCTGCCTTTTTGAATAAACAAGCGGGCATCATCGTTGCCGGTTTGTGGCGGTTGAGGTGTTATAGGTTTCCAGTTTCCGCCCGGAGGCAATGCAGGCCCGCTGTCGCCATCCCATTCTTCAAATTTTTGTATATGCAATAAAGCGCGAAGTTTAATATTATCAAGTGCACCATTGCGATGTTTTGCAATTTTAATATGCGTTTCTCCGCGTGTGCTTTCTCCGTTTTCATTTGAATAATTTTCATAATATTCAGGGCGATAAATAAACATAACCATATCAGCATCCTGTTCAATTGCACCGGATTCACGCAAATCACTTAACTGCGGCATTTTACTTTCTTTACGCGTTTCTACAGCACGGCTTAACTGGCTTAAAGCAATAATGGGGATATTTAATTCTTTAGCAAGTGCTTTCAGGTTGCGGGAAATATTACTTATCTCCTGTTCGCGGTTTGAACCACGATCACTTACACCGCTCATCAATTGCAGGTAATCTATAATTATTAAACCAACATTATGTTTGTTTACCAACCGGCGTGCTTTTGCACGAAATTCGAAAATATTTAATGCAGCTGTATCATCAATAAAAATGGGTGCCGACTCAAGCTTCTTAATACCTTTTGTATGTAATTGCTGATATTCATGTTCCTCTAGTTTACCGCGAGCAATTTTTTCCAATGCAATTTCACTTTCAGCAGAAAGTATGCGCTGTACCAATTGTGATGCACTCATTTCAAGCGAGAAAAAAGCAATTGGTGTTTTTTTTATTGGATTTAAAGCAGCGTTACGTGCAAGATTTAATGCCAACGCCGTTTTACCAACTGAAGGCCTTGCAGCAAGAATTATAAGATCTGTGGGCTGCCATCCGTAAGTAATTTGATCAAGACTTCTAAACCCGCTTGGCACGCCTGAAATATCTTCTTTTTTATTACGCAGTTCATCAATACGGTTGATAGCCTTTGCCAAAGCATTTCCAATATCCTCGTAATTTTTCTTTAAATAATTATTAGTAATATTGAACATTTTTGTTTCGCTTTCATCAAGCAGATCAAAAACATCCGTACTGTCTTCATACGCGTCACCAATTATTTCTCCGCTTATGCGAATTAATTCTCTCTGAATAAATTTCTGTAAAATAATCCGGGCATGCGCTTCAATATTTGCTGTGGATACAACTGCATTCGTAAGTTTGGTAATATAATAAGGGCCGCCAACTTCTTCCAATTCTTCTTTTGTTTTTAACTCTTCCACAACAGTTAGCATGTCAATCGGCATACTTTGCTGTGCCAGGCTTTGAAAAGCTCTGAATATGCGCTGGTGGGCATCAGTATAAAAACATTCAGGTTTTAAAATTTCAACAATGGTATCAAATGCGCTTTTCTCAAGCATTACCGCGCCAAGTACTGCTTCTTCAATATCTCTTGCCTGCGGGGGCAATTTACCATATACCATTGTACTTAGATCAATGGAAGATTTTCTGCGCGTCCTTCTGTCTTTGTTCTGGTTTACAATATCCATTTTTTATAAAAAATTTATTGGGTTAGTTACCTGCTACGTTAGATTAAGGAATTGTTACCTGCATGTTTCGATAATGTTATTCCTTAAACGGGGCAACGAATTAAGGTGGAAATAATGGCATCAAAAAATTTTATTTAATTAAAACTTATTCATTAAAATTTCACGCCTTGTAAACAATAAAACGGTGTTATACACCATAATCTTATAAGTTTTCAACAGAAATAAAAAGTTTTAAAAAAGATGCGCACAGATATCAACATAAGGTTGGTGTAAAAATTTCTTTTTAGAACAATGCTTGCTTTAAGAAAATTTGTGTATCTGTAACCCCAAATCAGCAATATTTATTCGCTTACTTTCTAAACTATATTTTTGCAATAATGAAGATATCGTATAACTGGCTGAATACATATTTGCCTGAAAAAATTGAACCGGAAAAATTATCGGAAATACTTACTTCTATTGGTCTTGAAGTAGAGGCATTGGAAATATTTGAAAACTTTAAAGGCGGTTTAAAAGGATTGGTGGTTGGAGAAGTGATAAGCTGCGAACCGCACCCAAATGCAGATAAACTTAAATTAACAACTGTTGATATAAATAATGGAGAACCGTTGCAAATTGTTTGCGGAGCGCCGAATGTAGCAACAAGACAGAAAGTAATTGTCGCACCGGTTGGTACAACAATTCATCCTGTTAATAGTAATGAAGTAACAATGAAAATAGCTAAGATAAGAGGTATAGAAAGTTTTGGAATGATCTGCGCCGAGGATGAAATTGGTTTAAGCAGCAACCATGAAGGCATTGTAACTCTGCCTGCAGAAACAAAAACAGGAACTAAGGTTGCTGATTTTTTTGATGTTTATTCTGACTGGATTTATGAAATTGGTTTAACGCCAAACCGTATGGATGCGATGAGCCATTTAGGTGTTGCAAAAGATGTTTGTGCATGGACGTCTTATCACCAAAATAAAATTGTACACGCAAAACTGCCTTTTCACGATAAAATTGATGCAGATAAACATGATGATGGTTTTGAAGTTATAATAGAAAATAAACAAGACTGCAAAAGATATTCAGCAGTTGTTATTAAAAATGTAAAGGTTGAGCCATCGCCTGTATGGCTGCAGAATTTTTTAAAAGCAATCGGTCAGCGGTCAATTAATAATATTGTTGATATAACAAATTTTGTGTTACATGAAACAGGCCAGCCGCTTCATGCTTTTGATGCCGATGCATTGTCATCAAAAAAAGTTGTTATTAAAAATCTTACTGAAGGAACGGTATTTAAAACATTGGATGAAGTTGAAAGAAAATTAAGCAGCAAAGATCTTATGATATGCAACGATGATGAACCTGTTTGCATTGCCGGAGTGTTTGGAGGAGTTAAAAGTGGTGTTACTGCAAACACGAAAAACATATTCCTGGAAAGTGCATGGTTTAATCCTGCTTCAATAAGAGCTACTTCCTTGAGGTATGGATTAAGAACTGAAGCAGCCGTTCGCTTTGAAAAGGGTGTTGATATTTCAGGCACAGTAAAATCGTTGATAAGGGCAGCCAAATTAATAAAAGAAATCGCCGGCGGGGAGATAAGTGGAGATGCAATTGATATTTATCCATCGCCTGTTGAAAAAAAACAAATCACTTTAAAATATGATTATCTAAAAAAATTAAGCGGCAAACAATACGATCATTCTGCTGTAAAAAAAATTTTTTCAGCTTTGGAGTTTGATATTTCTGAAGAAAATGAAAGAGAGATAAAAGTTGCTGCACCATTAAGTAAAGCGGATATTTCGCTGCCTGCGGATTTGGTTGAAGAAGTGTTGAGAATTGATGGCTTAAATAATATAGTAATTCCATCGTCTATAACAATAACACCAACTATACAGGAAAATATTTTGCATGAAGAATTGAAAGAAAAAATATCCCAACTGCTAACGGGCCTTGGGTTTAATGAGATTGTTATCAATTCAATTTCCAACAGTAAAAATTATTCTGAAAATGAATTATCCTACTCAGTAAAATTGCTGAATAATTTAAGCGCTGATCTTGATATTATGCGGCCATCCATGCTTGAAACAGGATTGGAAATTTTAGCGTATAACATTAACCGGAAAAATAATAACCTACGCTTTTTTGAATTAGGAAAAATATATAAGCAAGAGCAAAACAAATATCAGGAAATAGAAAAAATTTGTTTCTGGATAACAGGGAAAAAACAAAATCAAGGTTGGAAACATCAAAATAATGATGCGGATTTCTTCACCGCGAAAGGAGTTGTTGCAGCATTATGTGAAAACATCAACATACAAAACTTAATATATAAAGAACCACAATTATCAGAATCCGGCACATTCGTGTTAGTGGAAAACAATACAAAAAAGCTGGGAAAAATATTGCAGGTAAATAATATTTTGCTTCAAAAATTCAATATTAAACAACCGGTAATTTTTGCTGAAATGGATGCAGACGCTATTTTGAGCGCCTCGTTAAAAAATGAAATATTATATAAAGAGATTCCCCAATTTCCTGTAGTTGAGAGAGATTTGTCGATAGTAATGGATAAGGAAATTTCATTTGAAAATGTTGCTTCTTTTTTAAAAAAATTAAAAATAAAATATCTTGAAGATTTTAATTTATTTGATATTTATGAAGGCGAAAAATTAGGCAACGGTAAAAAATCATTTGCGATTAATTTCAGGTTTCTAAACAAAGAAAGAACCCTTACAGATTCTGAAGTTGAACCGGAAATGAAAATTATTATCGGACAATTGTCAGCGGAGTTTAAGGCAGCAGTACGCAGTTAATATGTTTAAATTATTTTATGGAAGATTTGCATACTATTTTTAAAGATTTACAGCTTGCTCTGCAAACGCTTTTAAAAAAGTATAACAGCCTTAAAAAAGAAAATGAACATTTAAAAAAATTAAATGAGGAAATAATAAAAGAACTTTCAGAAAAAAACAAATTAATTAATACAGCTGAAGAAAAAATGGCTACAAATAATATTAATGAACTATACGGTTCTGAAGAAAAAGAATTGTTGCAATCAAAAATTGATATTTATTTAAAAGATATTGAAAAATGTCTTGCATTGCTTAACGCCTGAATATGGAAACATTGATACCTGTAAATATTATGGTCGGCGATAGAAATTATCGTTTAAAAGTAAAACCAGACGAAGAAGAAAACCTGCGTAAAACAATAAAAATTATTAATAATAAACTGATAGAATTTAAAACCAGTTTTGCAGGAAAAGATATGCAGGATTATATAGCAATGGTTTTAATTTGGCTTGCCACTGAACAACCTGGTTCAGTTTTATCAGACGAAAACTTGCAGGAAATATCAGGAAAAATAAAAAATCTTCAGCAGTTAATAGAAGATGCATTATAAAAAAAGCTCCGTTCAAAAATGAACAGAGCGTTATTCTGAAAAAGCCCCCGAAAATCAATTAACCTTTACGGTCACATAAGGTGAATAGCTCCAGTTGCCACTGTTGTCTTTAAAACGCAGCATATAAAACATTGTGCTGCTCTTCACATTTGAGTCATTAAATGAATAATTCTTTTTTGAGAAAGAATTACCTGTAACCTCTGCAGCCTGTGTTGTACAAAAAGTATTTACTGATGTACTGCTCATTAATTCAATGCGGCTGATGTTGTTTTCAAAAGCAGTAGAGAAATTAATGGTTACAGTGCTGGTTGCTGTGGGTACAGCCACCATGTTTTCTACTGTAATATCAGCATCTTTATAAAAAACGTTTTGGTTTGCGGCCCCAGTGGGAGTTGAAACATTTTTTGTACAAGACACCAAGCTAATTCCCGTTAAGATGATTACTAAAAACTTTTTCATTTTTTTGATTTTAAGTTTTCGGTAGAGACGGAGTAAAAACGGGTATTTCTCTTATGCCAAAATGGATGCCAGCAGCTTTTTTGTTTCTTAAATGATTGATTGTCAAACAAATTGTATTTGTTTTAATTATTGATTTTTCCCAAATTGAAACAAGTATTTCCTAAACTGAATCTTGAAATCACTTTATATAATCTGGTTCTCGATAATTAACTTCGCAGACATATAATATCAAAATATTTTACTTCAATTAATTTTTCATGGATATAATTACTATAATAACAGGTTTGATTGCCTTACTCGCAGGAATAGGTTTAGGAAAAATTATTTTTGCAAAAAATACTCGTACACGTATAGAAGAAGCTGAAAATCAGGCCCAACAATTAATCTCTGAATCGCAATTAAAATCAGAAACTTTAAAAAAAGAAAAAATATTAGAGGCCAAGGAAAAGTTTGTTCAGTTAAAAGCAGAATATGACAAAGAAGTTTTGGAACGTAACAGGAAAATCAATGATGGTGAGAACAGGATAAAACAAAAAGAAATAACCATTAATCAAAAAGAAAGTTCGCTGGAAAGGCAGATTAAAGAAAACGAAGCGATTAAAGAGAATCTTAATCGGCAGCTTGAAGTGGTAGCCCAAAAAAGAAACCAGCTCGAGAAACATCAGGAAGAACATATAAAACGTTTGGAAAAGATTGCCGGACTTACGGCAGAAGAGGCTAAATCGCAATTAATTGATAGTCTGAAACAGGAAGCTCAGACACAGGCGCTTCACTTGCAACAGGAAGTAATTGAGGAGGCGCGACAAAAAGCAAATAAGGAAGCACGAAAAATTATTATTCAATCTATTCAAAGAACAGCCGCAGAACAAACAATTGAAAATACAGTTACTATTTTTAATTTGGAAAGCGACGAAATTAAAGGCCAGATTATTGGAAGGGAAGGAAGAAATATCCGCACAATAGAGGCTGCAACAGGCGTTGATCTTATTGTTGATGATACACCTGAAGCAATTGTACTTTCTTCTTTTGATCCTTTGCGCCGCGAAATTGCCCGTTTAAGCTTGCAAAGATTAGTAGCTGATGGACGAATTCATCCTGCCCGAATTGAAGAGGTTGTTGAAAAAACACGAAAGCAGTTGGAAGAGCAGGTAATGGAAATAGGCGAACGTACTGTAATTGAACTTGGCATTCATGGATTACATAAAGAACTTATTCGCATTGTTGGAAAAATGCGGTTTCGTTCATCTTATGGACAAAATTTATTGATGCACAGTCGTGAAGTTGCAAACTTATGCGCAACTATGGCTGCCGAGTTAGGACTTAGCCCGAAACTGGCAAAACGGGCCGGATTACTGCATGATATAGGCAAAGTTCCTGATGAAGAAACAGAACTCAGCCACGCATTGCTTGGCGCAAAGCTTGCTGAAAAGTATGGCGAAAACGCTGCTGTGATAAATGCTATCGGCGCACACCACGACGAGATGGAAATGCAGTACATTATCTCTCCTATTGTGCAAAGTTGTGATGCTATCAGTGGTGCACGCCCTGGCGCACGCAGAGAAATAATGCAACAATATTTGCAGCGCATAAAAGATCTTGAAACTTTAGCAATGGGATATAGTGGCGTTGAAAAGGCTTATGCTATCCAGGCTGGCCGCGAGTTAAGAGTAATTGTTGAAGCCGAAAAAATAACGGATGCAGACAGTGATAAATTAAGTTTTGAAATTGCACAAAAAATACAAAATGAAATGACTTATCCCGGGCAAATAAAAATTACGGTTATAAGAGAAAAAAGAGCTATCAATGTAGCCCGCTGATATTATTATAACTTTAAAATTATTAACCAGCTTTTCTTCGATACAATTCAGTTTTATTTGGAATTTCTTTTTATGACGTTTACCTTTGCCGTCCTTTAAAAATATAGGTTATGAATGCAGCAACACAATTTATACACGAACAGCTTACGGCAAAAAAGCAGCATCCTAAGTTTAAAGCCGGTGATAATGTAACTGTTAACTATAAGATTATTGAAGGCGGTAAAGAACGTATACAAGGCTTTCGTGGTGATGTTTTAAAAATACAGGGAGTAGGCCCTACTGCTACATTTACTGTGCGTAAAATATCTGATGGCATTGGTGTTGAAAGGGCATTTCCTTTTTTCTCCCCTAATGTTGAATCAATTGTTTTAAATAAAGTTGGCAAAGTGCGCCGCTCAAAATTATATTACTTACGGGGTCGTAGCGGTAAAAGCGCAAGAATAAAGGAAAAAAGAATGTAAACGCATTGCCAAATTTTTTCTGAGCTTATTATTTCCTATGAGCATTTATTTTTCTTATACCTTTGTTTTCTAAATAATTTATATGAGTACTCCTGGCATTTCAGAATGGGTTTTAATTATACTTGCTGTATTAATTCTATTTGGCGGAAGAAAAATTCCTGAATTTATGAGAGGTTTAGGTAAAGGTATCCGCGAGTTTAACGATGCAAAAAATAATGTACGCAGAGAGCTTGAAGATGGGATCAATGAGGCACCACGCCAGTCTTCAAATAATAAAGCTCAATCAACCACAACTACCCCACAGCAATAATTTATTTGTTTATTAAACCATAGCCTTTGTTGAGTTTTCATTCTATCAAAGACTATCAAAGCTTATTAGCAAACGGCAAAACATCCTGTGTTGAAGCCGTTTCTTTTTATATTGAAAATATACGAAGAAACATGCATCTTAATGCATTTCTTGAAGTGTATGAAACGGAAGCTTTGGAAAGAGCTTTACTTCTCGATTCAAACAGAAATTCCGGCAAAAAAACAGGCAAGCTGCATGGCGTAATTGTTGGGTTAAAAGATATTATCTGCCATAAAAATCATATAACATCCGCCGGCTCACGTATTCTTGAGAACTTCCGATCTGTTTATAATGCAACTGTTGTTGATAAGCTTCTTGAAGAAGATGCAATAATAATCGGAAGACAAAATTGCGACGAATTTGCTATGGGCAGCAGTAATGAAAATTCAGCGTATGGCAGTGTATTGAATGCAGCTGATAACACAAGGGTTCCCGGAGGTTCATCAGGTGGCTCTGCTGTTTCAGTACAGGCCAATCTTTGCATGATAAGTTTAGGGAGCGATACGGGCGGTTCAGTGCGACAGCCAGCCGATTTTTGTGGTATTGTTGGATTGAAACCTACATATGGAAGGATTTCCCGCTATGGATTAATTGCTTACGCTTCTTCTTTTGACCAGATTGGAATTTTTGCTAAAACGATTGCAGATGCAGCTTTAATTCTTGAAGTAATTTCTGGAGCTGATGAATATGATAGTACTGTTATTGAATCAGATTTCGAATATAAAACCGATAGGGAAACCTCATTTAAAAAACCCTATCGTATTGGTTATTTTCCGGCAACTTTTGATCATCCAAGCCTTGATAAAGAAATAGCTGCAAAACAAAAAGAATTTATTAGTAATTTAAGTGAAAATGAAATAGAAGTTCTGTCAATTGATTTTGACCTCCTCGATTACATTGTTCCGGCATATTATATCTTAACAACTGCTGAAGCTGCGAGTAATCTTTCAAGATATGATGGATTAAAATATGGTGCATCCGTGCAGGCAACTATGCTTGATGAACAAATAAATTTAACGCGCAGTAATTTTTTTGGCAAAGAAGTTAAACGGCGCATCATGCTGGGCACATTCGTTTTAAGCGAAGGTTACTACGATGCTTATATTACCCAGGCTCAAAAAATAAGAAATATTCTTTTAGAAAAAGTTAAAGCAGTTTTTGATCAGGTTGATGCGATTATTTTCCCTGTTTCTCCCAGTACAGCCTTCAAATTAGGAGAAAAAAATAGCGATCCTGTTGAAATGTTCCTGGCAGATATTTATACAGTTTTTGCAAACCTTACAGGTATTCCAGCTATTTCTATTCCCTTATTTAAACACTCTAACGGTATGCCGTATGGCGTGCAATTAATGGCATTTCATTTAAATGAATTAACTTTGCTTGCTCTTTCAGAAAAACTCATAGCAATAAATACAGCAGTTGAATAACTGTTAATGAATTGGTTTACAAATGAAATTAATGAAACAACTTTCTATTAAGTTTTTAATCACAGCTTTAAATTTTAAAATAGCAGTTACTATTTTTTTTGCTGCGGGCCTACTCTCTTTTTCTTCAGCTTATTCTAATCACCTGAATGATTTTCAATTACAGGTTAAAGATAGCAGCGGTGTAGATTCAATACAAAAAACAAACAGCGTTGTATTAGCTGACAGTTCAAAAATATTCAGCAGTCTCTTATCTTCTTCTATAAATGGTACTGCTTTAAACTTTTCAATGAATGCTGAAGAGAAATTTTTCGCAGATGATTATATAAAAAAGCATACTGATTATTTTAATAACATGAAAGTTTGGGGCAAACCATATTTTGATCTTTATGACCGCATTTTAACTTCTTATGGTATACCGGTACAGCTTAAATATCTTTCTGTGATAGAAAGCAGTTTAAAATGTACTGCAGTTTCCTGGGC
>Ga0206942_1030_pt1 | contig 44912 bp, 50 predicted proteins | sample Alteio_BWOrgHeat_6_FD_153253 | JGI IMG/M metagenome (GOLD analysis project Ga0206942, IMG submission 153253) | Enriched cells from forest soil in Barre Woods Harvard Forest LTER site, Petersham, Massachusetts, United States -... | ecosystem: Environmental > Terrestrial > Soil > Temperate forest > O... | reverse complement strand
GTATACGGCGTAAAATACCCATGGGGCGGCAGTGCCCTGGCGGGCGGCGGTGCGGATTCCGGCATTCAAGGAAGAATCATAAAACATAGTGAAGCCGAACTCCATGATGCCGAGCAATATGGCGAGTAAAATCGGTACAACTATGGCGAATTCTATGGCCGTGGCGGCGCGGGAATCAGCGAAAATATTTTTAAGTTTTTTCATGGGCTTGGATAATATTTTAGCTTAAATCGCGGGCGCAATCAACCAATGAATCTTGAAGTTTTTGTGAACGCATCAGGCTGCCTGCCGCAGCTTTTTCATTAAATCCTGATAATACTGTAGGTTATGCGCGGTAAGCAGCATTGAGGCGAGAATTTCACCCGATTTTACCAAATGGTGTAAATAGGCTTTCGAGTATTTGCTCGCCTCGGAAATCGTCCCCGGGTCGAGCGCTTCGGGGTCATCCGCATATTTGGCGTTGCGCAGGTTCACGGTGCCGTAGCTGGTGAAAGCCTGGCCGTTGCGGCCGGAGCGGGTGGGGAGGACGCAGTCGAACATATCCACCCCGCGCTTAACCGCTCCCACAATATCACCCGGCTTGCCGACGCCCATTAAATAACGCGGCGCGTTTTCCGGCATATACGGCATGATTTCATCAAGCACCTTGAACATAATTTCCTGCCCTTCGCCCACCGCCAGCCCGCCAATGGCATAGCCGTCAAAACCAATATCGGTCAGCGCCTCGATACTGGCCTTGCGCAAATCCGCATAAACTCCGCCCTGAACAATCCCGAACAGCGCATAACCCGGGCGGCTGATGAAAGCTTTTTTCGACCGTTCCGCCCAGCGCATCGACATTTCCATCGATTTTTTTGCCTCTTCCCATGTCGCTGGATATGGCGTGCATTCGTCGAATGACATGGTGATGGTGCTGCCGAGCTTGTGCTGGATATCTATTGAGCTTTCCGGCGTCAGCTCATGTTTGGAACCGTCGAGATGTGACTGGAAAACCACGCCGTTCTCGGTAATTTTGCGCAGCTTGGATAAACTCATCACCTGATACCCGCCCGAATCCGTCAAAATCGGCCCCTGCCAGTTCATGAATTTATGCAAGCCGCCGAGCTTTTCAATGCGCTCAGCGCCAGGGCGCAGCATGAGGTGGTATGTATTTCCCAAGATAATTTGCGCCCCCGTCGCCGCCACAGCTTCCGGCAGCATTGCCTTGACGGTGGCGGCCGTGCCGACGGGCATAAAGGCGGGCGTATCAATAACGCCGTGAGCGGTGGTGATTTGCCCAGTGTGGTTCTTATTATATTTAAATGTAAATTTCATAATGACGGGTTGGTTATAAAACAAGCATCACCATAAGAGAAGAAGCGAAATTTGTGGGAGATGGCGTGGGCGTAGGCAGCCTTCATTTTCTCGGTCCCGGCAAGTGCGCAGGTGAGGATAAATAATGTTGATTTCGGGAGGTGGAAATTGGTGATTAGCGCGTCGGCGGTTTTGAACTTATAGCCGGGTTTGATGAAAATATCGGTTTCGCCGCTCCCTGCCTTGCCGCCGCTGGCTTCTAACACGCGGAGTGAAGTTGTGCCCACGGCAATTACGCGTTTGGCGTTTTTGATTTGTTCCTCCACTTCGGGGGAAATTTCATACCACTCGCTATGCATCTTATGCCCATCCAAATTCCCGGTTTTTACCGGCTGGAAAGTCCCAGCGCCGACATGCAGCGTTACAAATGCCTTGTTGGGAATTTTTGCCAGCAGCTCCTTTGTAAAATGCAAACCCGCCGTCGGCGCGGCGACGGAGCCATCATGCTTGGCGTAAACGGTCTGGTAATTGGTTTTGTCAGATGCTTCATCCGCCCGGTTGATGTATGGCGGCAAGGGAATGTGGCCGTATTTTAGAATTTCCTGCTCATTGGAAAGTTGGACGGTAATTTCACCCGTTTCTAACTTATCTAATATTGTCACCCCCGCGCAGGCGGGGGTCTTGGCCAAGATTCCCGCCTGCGCGGGAATGACAGAAAAGGAGTCGCCAGCCACCAGCTTTTTCCCCGGTTTGGCGAAGGCCAGCCATTTATTATCACCCAGTTTTTTATGCAGGAAAATTTCAATTTTGGCCTCGCCTTTTTTTACGAACAACCGCGCCGGGATGACTTTAGAATTGTTAAAAACCAGCAAATCATCAGGCCGCAGCAATGACGGCAAATCGCGGAAAGTTTTTTCGCACAAATCATGGCCAATCACTAGCAGCCGCGAGGAATCACGCGGACTAACCGGGTAATGGGCAATCAGTTCCGCGGGCAGGGCAAAATCAAAATCGGCAAGCTGCATGCGGCTATAAGCTGAAAGCTAAAACTACTTTTTCATCGCTTTCCGCTATTTCAATTCTCGCGCCGCTTTCCGCCGCCAGTTGCGATGTGTAGTAACACTGCACCATGCGCGCATCCAGCTGCTCGGCTGATAATTTGCCGCCCAGACAGGTTTTGAAACCTTCCGGCAGCGCCGCCTTGGTGCCGGTGGCAGTGATTTTTATTTCACCGCTGGTGATTTCAAACGCTACCGTGCCGCCGCGGATTAGCGAGGCGGCAGCGATAATCAGCAAATTCATCGCCAGTTTTTTCTGCGCGTGCGTCACCGCGATATTGGAACTATCAGTATATTTATCATCCCACACCAGCTTGATTTTGCCGCCCGCCAAGTATTTTGCGCTCAAATCCTTCATTTCGGTGAGGGACGCATTGCCGCCGCCGGGGCTGTAACCATAGGCCTGGCGGTAAAACTGCACCCGCGCCACGGCCTCTTTTGAGCTGCTTTCAATCAGCTCCGCGGCCATGCTTTGTTTGGCTCCCAACTCCTCGCGCAAAAATTCGGCGCCGTTACTTAACGCCCCGACGGGGCCGATTATGTCATGGGAGAAGCGGGCGCACAGCATTTCCGCCAATTTCAGTTTTTCCGGCATTTTTTGTCCTTTTTTCGCTTGTCGCCGTTGGGCAACATTAACCTGTCTAAATCCATATAATCATGAACTTGGTATAAGGGCAAAGTTTTTAATTGACGTTTAGCGAAGTTAATAATACTTGTTGATATACAACCATTAGTTGAGGAAATCTATGGAAGAGGCTATCAATATCATAAGTGAAAATAACATCAATAAACCGTTGGTAGCAAGGCTCAGGGCGCATATGCTACGCAAGGGGCTTAATCCCAAAACACTCGCGGAGCGTGCAAATGTCGGCAGGTCATTTGTTTATGATATCCTCAACGGCAAATCCACCAATCCCACCAGTTCCAAACTGGCGGCGATTGCCGAGCAGCTCGGCGTCAGCGTCAATTACCTCGTCAGCGGCGTCCACCAGGTTTTGGGCGCACGACAGAAAGAATGGAATGATATTGTCGAAATATCCTCAATTGAGATTGAGCAAACCACCAACGGCAAAACCTTGTTTTCGACCGATAATGACAGGAAGCCGTATTATTTCCGCGGCGAGTGGGTGGAGAAAAAACTCCGCGCCCGGCCGGAAGATTTGCGCGCGGTGTTTGTTGACGGCGACTGCATGGGCTCAACTTTGCAGAACGGCGATATGCTGCTGGTGAACATCACCCGTAAAATCCCCAACCCGCCGGGCCTGTTCGCCTTGTTCGACGGCATGGGCACCGTCGTCAAACGGCTGGAAATGGTATCATCGGCGCTGGCAAGGGTGATTTCCGATAATTCGCAATATACACCTTATGAGCGCGAACTTTCCGAACTTAAGATTGTGGGTAAGGTAGTGTGGTTAGCGCGCGAGCTATAGAATTGTTGCTGGTAAATTGCGGCTTGTTCGCTGCCGATAGCTGGCTGTTTATGGCTTTGTTGCGCTCAATCAGAATAAATTATCCGGCTTTATTTTTTGCCGGTTAAATCCTGGCCTCACCGAAATAATTGCCCTGCATATAATCCACCCCGCAATTGATGAGGAATTTTGCAGTATCGGCGCTGTCGACGAATTCAGCGACGGTTTTCAATTTCAGGCCTTGTAAAAACTCCAGCAGCGATTTCACCAGCAACTGGTTATGGTGGTTGGTGGTGATGTCCTTTATCAGCGAGCCGTCGATTTTGACATAATCCAGCGACAGTGAGCGGATTTGGCGGAAGGAAGTATAGCCGGAGCCGAAATCATCCAGCGCCACCTGCGCCCCCGTTTCCTGCAATTTGGCGATGAAATAGGCGGTGCTGGCGAGGTCAAGCATGGCGGCGGTTTCGGTAATTTCCACGGTCACGCGCCTGGCAATTTGCGCAGTTGCGCGCTCGAAAAACCGCTTCACCCACGCCGCATTGCCGATGGAGAGGTTGGAGAGGTTGAAGGAGAGCTTGATTTCCTTATCCGCCTCCAATCTATCCATCACCATATCCAGCACGTATAAATCAATATTTTCAATAATCCCCATTTTCTCCGCGACATGGATAAACGTCCCCGCCGAGCTGGATTTGCCATGTTCATCAATAATCCGCAGCAAACATTCGTAACTATGCAGCTTGCCGCTTTTTGCCTCAATCAGCGGCTGGTAGGCAAGCTGGAGGCGGTTATTATGCAGCGCCTCGTAAATTTCATTGGCCAGCGACATCTGCGCCCGCAAGGCTTTGCGGCTGGTTTGCGGGAATTCATCACTGTAATTCCTGCGGTTGCCGGTCTCGGCGTAAAGCCGGGCAAAAATTTCTTCAGGCGTTTTTGCAAAATCGCTGACCTCAACATAATTCACCGTTGATGATATATGCGCCGCGCTTTCCCTGCCGCTTTTGAGGCCGAACTGGCTGATGATTTTTTTCAAATTATTGGCGGCAGCCTTGTTTTTTTCAACATTCACGCCTGGCTGCAATATCACTATGCAATTATCGGCAACGCGCTGGGTGGCGCCGTTTTTCAAGCTGATTTTCTGGCATAATTTGCCGATAATATTATCCGCCCCCATATGCCCGTAGGCGCTGTTGAGCATGGCGAGGTTGTCGATGACGGTGATGAAAACCGTGCATGGCTCAAGCTTGGCGCAATATTCACCGAGCGAGTTGAAGAAGTTGTTTAACTCGGCATTGCGGCTGTAATCTGGCTTACTGGCTGGCTTTATCATTGGCCGCAGATTAGGCTTAAGCGCCTAATTTTCAATTAATTTATAGCCGCCGCCGTCGGTAATGATAATTTCTTTGCCAAACGCATTTTCAATTTTGCCGCGCAGGCGGTAGATGTGGTTTTCCACGGTTTTAGTATCAGCCGAACTGGCGTAGCCCCAGATGGTTTTGAGCATGTCATCCCGCGACACGGTTTTTCCGGCAGCGGCGAGATATTGCAAAATCGCTGCTTCCTTCTCAGTTATCGCCAAAGTTTTGCCGCCTAATTTAAGTGCTTTTTTCGCCACATCAATAGTGAAGCCACCCCGGCAGATTTGTTTGGCCGGATTATTCTCAATATAATCCAGAATTTCACCCAAACGCACTGGCAGCGGCAGAGACGGCAAAACCACTTCCGCATCCTTGGCATTGGCGGCAAATTCCGCCGCCATATTTTCAGCAATTGCTTTGTTGATTTCCGGAGGATATGACGAAAATATTTTCATCTTTCTATTATTGGCTATTTGATTATATTCGGCGCAAATGCAGGAAAAGTCAAAACAAGATAGGCCGCAGATTTCACACTTGAGGAAGTTAGCCCATTACGTCCGCCCATATTTTCCGCAACTGGCGCTGGCGGTGGCCGCGCTGCTGCTGACTTCGGCGAGCGTTTTGGCGATTCCCGCCGGTTTCCGCTACATAGTTGATGAGGGCTTGAGCAAGGGCAATGAGCAATTGTTGGATTGCGGCCTGCTGGTGCTGCTGGCTTCCGTGCTAGTGCTGGCTTGCGCGACGTTCTGCCGCTTTTATTTCATGAACTGGGCGGGCGAGCGCATCGTTGCCGATATCCGCCGCGACGTTTATGCGCATATCATCCGTTTAAGCCCCGAATTTTACGAACAGAACCGCAGCGGTGACTTAATTTCCCGCCTGACGCAGGATATTGCCGTGGTGCAGCTCGTCATCAGCTCGCAAGTGGCGATAGCCCTGCGCAATACGCTGACTTTGCTCGGCGGGCTGGTGATGCTCTATGTAACTTCGCCCAAGCTTACGCTCTATATCCTCGCCATCGTGCCGTTGGTGGTGTTTCCGATTTTGTTCCTCGGGCGGCGAGTGCGTGGCCTCTCGAAGCTAAATCAGGAGCGGCTCTCGGATATGGCGGCGCATATTGAGGAAAATATTTACGGCATCAAGACCGTGCAGACATTCGTGCGCGAGGAAAATGAAATTGCCAAATTCGGCGCATTGACCCAGCAAAGCCTGGCCGCCGCGCGCAAACGTATTTTCATGCGCGCCTCACTTACGGCGCTGGTCATAATGCTGATTTTCTCCGCCATCGCTTTCGTCTTATGGACAGGCGGCCGCGACGTCGTCGCCCACAAAATCTCCCCCGGCGACTTAACCGCGTTTTTATTATACTCGGTTTTCGTCGCCTCCTCAGTCGGCGCCATCAGTGAAGTGATTGGCGATTTACAACGTGCCGGCGGCGCGGCGGACAGGCTGATGCAGCTGATGCAGGTTGATTCGGGAATTCAGAACCCGGCCGCGCCAAAGCATTTGAACGTTCCTGCCAAAGGCACAGTGGAATTTGTTGATGTGAATTTCTCCTACCCGTCCGACGCCAAAAATACGGCGCTGAAAAACTTTTCACTAAAAATCTCACCCGGCGAAAAAGTCGCCATCGTCGGCCCAAGCGGCGCGGGCAAATCAACCGTGTTTGAACTGCTGCTCCGGTTTTACGATGTGCAGGCGGGGGCGGTGAAAATTGATGGTATTGATATACGTGAATTGGCTTTGGATGAACTTCGCCACCATATCGGCATCGTCAGCCAGAGCCCGGTGGTGTTTTCAACCACGGCGGCAGAAAACATTGCGCTCGGCGGTGAGGGCGATGTCGAAGCGGCGGCAAAAAGCGCTCAAGCCTTGGAGTTTATCAACAAGCTGCCCAACGGTTTCAACACTTACTTGGGTGAAAAAGGCGTGCGGCTTTCCGGCGGGCAGAAGCAGCGGCTGGCAATTGCGCGGGTGATTTTGAAGAACCCGGAAATATTGTTGCTGGACGAGGCCACCAGCGCGCTGGATTCCGAAAACGAGCGGCTGGTGCAGGAGGCGATCGAGAACCTCGCCAAAGACCGCACGACAATTATTATTGCGCATCGCCTCTCGACAATTAAATCGGTGAACAGGATTGTCGTGCTTAACCACGGCCAAATCGAAGCCGTGGGCACGCATAAGCAATTGCTGGCATCGAGCAAGCTTTACAAGAATTTGGCTGAGTTGCAGTTTAGGGATTAGTTCCAATCCTCGTGGGCGCGTCGCGCATCACGGGGATCCTTGTGAGGAGAATACTATAGCTTTATGGGGAGGCTCAGACCAGATCCCCGACACTCGCGAGGCTCGGTCGAGGATTAAGCACTCGCCGCTGCTTTCTTCTCATCCACCGGCACGATGTTGATGAATTTGCGGTCGTTTTTGCCGTAGGTGAATTCGACGGTGCCTTCGACGGTGGCGTGGATGGTGTGGTCTTTGCCGATGCAGGTGTTAATACCGGCGTGGTAGGTCGTGCCGCGCTGCCGGGCGATGATGTTGCCGGGTTGCGCCAACTGGCCGCCGAAAATTTTCAAACCGAGTCTGCGGCCTTTAGAATCTCGTCCGTTGCGTGAGGAGCCACCTGCCTTATGATGTGCCATAACTTACCTTATTTACCTGGGTTTACTTTGCGCGGGGCTGACGGTTTGGCGCCGCCTGCATTTTGATTTTTCGGCGCCGCATGATGCGCTTCCGGTTTCGCCGAAGTATTTACTGCCGGTTTTTTCTTGGCCGGTTTAGCTTCGCCGGTTTTGGCTTTTGCCGGTTTGGCGGCTTTTTCCTCTTTCACGGCTTTATCAAGTTTCGCTTGGGAAGTTTTGGCCGCAATTTTTTGGTCGCGGGCGGCTTTTTGTTCTTTGGTCATTTTCACCGGCGCGGTGCGGGTGATGATTTTGCGCTTGTTTTTTTCTTCAATTTTTTTGCCGCCCAGCTCAACGATTTGCACCGTAGTCAAATGCTGGCGGTGGCCGTTTTTGCGGCGGGAATTGTGGCGGCGGCGTTTTTTGAAAATTATTACTTTATCGCCTTTGCCTTGTTTCAAAATTTCGGCATTGACTTTGCCGCTAACGCCCGCGCCTGCGAACAGAACCTGCAGCTCAACCACATCGCCGACATTGCCGGGAAGTTTTTCCAGCTCGAGCACCGTGCCGAGTGCGGCCTTAAATTGGCGTCCGCCTGATTTTACTACTGCAAACATTAGGCGCTCTTCTTGGTTGGGGTTTTCACCGGCTTATTGCCCGCAATGGCTTTCACCCGTGCATTGAGGCGGCTGATTTTGCGCGCCGCGGTGTTTTTCTTGATGATGTTTTTTGTCACGCCAGAGTTCATTTCGCTTTGCGCCGTGCGCAATGCTTTCATCGCTTCGGCATGGTCACCGGAGGCGACGGCAGTTTCAACTTTCTTCAAAAACGTGCGGATGCGGGATTTGCGCGCGCGGTTGACTTCCGTGCGGCGGATTGACTTGCGGTTCGCGATTTTCGCTGATTTGGTATTTGCCATAGGAGGGGGTTTATAGTGAGCGTTTTAGGGCGTGTCAACAGGTAAATGCAGTGTGAAATACATAATAATTATCTGCCGCGGAGAGGTTGCAGGGATTTTAGCAAATGTTTGTTCAGCTGCATGGCGGCGTGCGTGAAACAGTCCCTATTTCTTAAATGGACAATTTCGGCAAGAGCGTTCTTGGCGGCTTTTGGCAATTTTTCCTCATCGGCTCTGGCTATTCTCTTTAAAGCCTCTGGCAATTTATCTTTAATTTCAATTGAAAAAACAGAACTTGGCTCCAGGCATGCTGAGGTGACAAATGCAACATCGCGTCTTAAATCATCGTCCGCAATCTGAGTATTATCATGTTTTTCAAAGTATATTTTAGCCTCTTTCTTGATAAGCCTGGCATGGCGTTTTGTAATGCTGGCTAGGGCAACTTTTGCATCAATTATATCCGGCTTTTGCCTCGCGGTAAGCGGATGGCCGCCATCGATTTTGGGTTTTAATTTTGTTAAAGCCTTTAAGCCATGCGTAGTTTTCTTTGGCAGTTCTTCCGTAGTTTTATTTTCCTGAACAACTTTTGTCCGGTATACCTCGTTGCCTTTCCTATAGATACTGAGCCAGGGAATAGGCTGTTGGATAAGCAATTCCAGGGCCGAAAATCTTTCAATTCCGCCGGTCTTAAAATCTACGATATCAAAATCATCAAATTCTGGCTTAATGGCAGCGCTTCTTGCTAATGGCAGCATAATTATCCATGATTATTACCTGTTATTAAATAACTTCTATAGATTTGTCAACCCTGTTTTTGGCAGTTTTGGCAATAAAACGTTGAGCGTCCGGCTTGCGTGATTTGGGTAATCAGCGTCCCACAGCGCGGGCAGGGTTTGTTGGTTTTGCCGTAGACGTCGAATTTGTGCTGGAACTTACCGATGCGGCCGCTGGTCTGGCGGTAATCACGCAGGGTGCTGCCGCCAGCGTCGATTGAATCCTGCAGCACGGCGCGGATGTTTTTGATTAACCCACTCAATTCCCTTACTTTATTCGCGGGAGTTTTTGGGTTTATCCGGCTGCGGAACAGCGCCTCGGAGGCATAAATATTGCCGACGCCGACGACCAAAGCCTGATCCAAGATTGCGACTTTTATGGGTGTTTTGCGGTTTTTTAGCGACTTATTGAGATATGCAAAATTGAATTCATCCGAGAATGGCTCCGGCCCTAAGTGGTTGAATAATTTGGCGCTTTGGGACAATAAAGTCACCACCCCGAAGCGCCGTGCATCGTTAAAAACCATCTCGCTATTGTCGGTAAAGTGGAAGATAACGTGATCGTGGTTCTTGCGCGCGAGGCCTGTGCCGAGGAGGATTTTACCCGACATGCCGAGATGGATGACGAGCGCATCGTTATATTTGGCAAAGTGGATGATGAGATACTTCGCCCGGCGCTCGATGCGGGAGATTTTTTTGCCATGCAGAACCGACAAATCCGGGATCGCGATGCGGATATTGTCGCGGCGCTTATCGATTTCGCTGATGGTCTTGCCGGTAATATGGAGCTCAAGCTCGGCACGGACGGTTTCAACTTCAGGGAGTTCGGGCATGTGTAAAAATGTTTATCTTTGTCATAATGTTGTAACAATATAATGTTATAATTTAAACGATAAATCAATAAAGGTGTAATATGCCTAATTCTAATCAATCTACTTATGATGGTTTAACTGCCGAGCAAAAAAGTGCCGTACAAAATTATGCATTATATTTGTTATCAAGTGAAAATACGCCAGCTAGTGATATCGCAATAGAAAAACGGGCCAGAAAAGTTGCAGAAAACTCTACCGCTTTGGCTCATGCCCTTGACCAATGTACACCATCTCCCGAAACGGGACAGATGAAATTAAACCCTGTCGAGCACGGTCGGCAAAGCTTTATGATGAGTGGACTTTAATATATGAACTTCGCGCTTAAAGTTGTAACTAGCCGCAGTAATCTTATTTATCTGGTTCAGGCCGAGGAGAAATACTGCAAACTTCCCGCCTGGTATTATGTACAGGTGGAAAAATTGAAACTGCCAATTTTGAAAGAAGCTGCAAAGTTAGGCGCTAATTTGCTTAATTTCGGCAAAATCTTATATTCAGGTTGGGGCGAGAACCCGCCGGAAGATATCAAGCAAAAAATTCAGGAAGAATATTCCTAAAATATATGCTACTTAACGTGGCATGACCAAAACCTTCTTCGGATTCAAGCAAGTTAATGCTGCCGCCAAGGCGGGCATGGTGCGCGATGTGTTTTCCAGCGTCGCCGGTAAGTATGACATCATGAACGACTTCATGAGTTTTGGCCTGCACCGGTTGTGGAAACATGAAATGATAAAGAAGCTCGCGCCGCGCTCCGGGCAGAAATATCTCGATGTTGCGGGCGGGTCGGGCGATATTGGGTTTAAGGTGTGGGAGAAAGGCGCGGAGGTGACGCTGACCGACATCAACCCCGATATGCTACAGGTGGCGAAGAACAAGGCGGTTGACCAGAATAAGCTTTCAGGTTTGAGGTTTGAGGTTGCAGATGCGGAAAATTTGCCGTTTGCCGAGAATGAATTTGATATATTAGGCATCGCTTTTGGTATCCGCAACGTCACCAATATTGATAAGGGGCTCGCTGAGTTTCACCGCGTGCTGAAGCCCGGCGGCAGATTCGTCTGCCTGGAATTTTCCGATGTTGAGAATGAAATCATCAAAAAATTCTACGATTTATACTCATTCAACATCATCCCCAAAATCGGCGGTATCGTTGCTAATGACGAGGCTTCATATCAATATTTGGTAGAATCAATCCGCAAATTCCCACCGGCGCCGGAGTTTGCAAAAATGATTGAGGCGGCGGGGCTTAAGGATGTTGGCTACAAAAAATACACGCACGGCGTGGTGGCGGTGCATTGGGGAATTAAGTTATAATTTAATATTTGCCATCATTTAGACGGGGGGCTTCTGAATCCCATCGTTCAATTGGCGGTTTTGGAGAAACCGCAGCTTTCTGAGCAGTAATAGACGTCCAACCATGCCTTCTAGCATCTTCTTCTAGTTCAATTTCTTCTTTCTCTTTTAAATTTCTAGTTATTTGGCCATCTGGAGTGGCTGGGCTTACAGGTCTATATGGATGTATTGTCGGCATAACTCTAATTTACATTTGTTCGCGGCTAGTTTATTACGTCTGCATGCTGAAATCAAGCAAAAACCTTGCTCATTTAATAAGAATCGCGCGGATATTGGCGAAAAATGATGCCTTGTTCCCGGTAGAAATGCTTAATATACCGTCGCTTAATTTATTCGTGCGTATTGTGCGGCGGCGGCGCAAGCATCTGACGCCGGGGCAGCGGCTGGCCAAGGCGTTCCAGGAATTGGGGCCTTCGTTTATTAAGTTAGGGCAGGCGCTTTCGACACGCTCTGATTTGGTAGGCGAAGATATCGCCGCCGACCTCACCATGCTGCGCGACCAGCTGCCGCCGTTCCCGGTGGCAAAAGTGAAGGAAATAATTCTGGCGGAGCTGCATGATAGCGTAAATAATTTATTCCTCGAATTTGACGATGTTCCGGCGGCGGCGGCATCCATCGCCCAGGTGCATTTTGCCCGCACCAGGGATAATGAGGAAGTTGCGGTAAAAATTCTGCGCCCCAATATCGAAGTGGAAATCGCCAAGGATATTGCCCTGTTTTACTGGATTGCGCGGATGATTGAAAAGCGCAACCCAATCTACGCCAAGCGCATGCGGCCGGTGGAGGTGGTGCAGACGCTGGAAAATACGGTGAAAATCGAGCTGGATTTGCGCATGGAAGCGGCGGCGGCGAGCGAATTGCGCGAGAATTTCCGCAACTGGCCGGGCTTTTATGTGCCGAAAATTTACTGGAAGTTTGTTTCCAAACGCGTGCTGGTGATTGAAAAAGTCAGCGGCGTCAAAATCGACCGGCGGGAGGAAATTGCCAAACTGGGCCTGAACCCGGATGAAATTCTCGCGACTTCAAGCAAGGCATTGTTCAAACAGGTTTTTGACGACGGATTTTTCCACGCCGACCTCCACCCCGGCAATGTTTTTGTGAATGCGCGCGGCGAAATTGTGCCCATCGATTTCGGCATTATGGGCCGCATCGACCGGCAGTCACGCATATATATTGCCGATATTTTGGCCGGGTTTTTAATGCGCGATTATCACAAAGTCGCCAAGGCGCATTTTGACGCCGGATATGTGCCGGATGACAAATCCCTCGATAATTTCGCCATGGCCTGCCGCGCCGTCGGCGAGCCGATTATGGATTTGCCCATCAACGAAATTTCCGTGGCGCGCTTGCTCGCGCAAATGTTTTCCGTCGCCGAGGAATTTGAAATGATTACCCAGCCGCATTTGCTATTGCTGCAAAAAACCATGATGATGGCCGAAGGCGTGGGGCGGGCGCTTAACCCCAATGTCAACATGTGGAAACTGGCCGAGCCGCTGGTGCGCGAGTGGGCGGCGAAAAACATGGGCGTCAAGGCGCAAATTAAAAACAGGCTCGGGGAGGCGCGGGAGTTTTTGCAGCAACTGCCGCGGCTTATTGATTTATTGGAGCTTTATTTGAGAGAGAAGGTTTAGTAGGCAGAATATCTTTATCTGTCATATCACACTGATGTCATTGGGTGTCGACAGCTATATTTGTGGCATAGTAGTAAAAGCCAATATAAATAATTACGAAAGCAATTATAGGTATATAACGGGCTTTTTTCTTACGGATCTTATAAGTAATAGCCATTAATATGATGAATATTATAATCATTAGCATTTTTGCCGAACCACTCTTAACCCAATTCACCGGTCCGCCTGAACTGTACATAATGCAATGTGGGTCATCCCACGAAACTGCATAAGCGGCTAATGGAAATGAGATTAGGGTTGAAAATAAAAATAATTTTTTCATATCAGCGTTTGTCTTTGAGTTTATAAACATAACTAATCACTTCAGCCACCGCCTGTAGAGATTATAATATCTTTTGTATATTCCTATAGCCGCTAAGCACGCGGACAATTTCGATTGGTTTTGGTTCCGGGATGTAAATTATCTGGTAAGTGTAAATCGGCCAGAACCTTAACGGTTCATCGGTCAAATCTTCGCGGGTATGCCCCCAGAAAGGGTTTTCGGCCAGTTTATCAAAAGCTGCCAGAATTTCATCTTCAACCTTATTTGCGGCGGCCGGATTATCTTTTGCAATATATTCCCAAATCGAATCCAGATCATCCCGCGCTTTAATGGAGATGCTATATTTAACGGGCATGCTTTTTGCGGCGGCGCTTGATATGCCGGGCTAATTGCTTGTCGGTTAGTTTTTCGCCCCCTTTAAGCTGGTCAAGGCCAATTTGGATTTCACGCGCGAAATTTACGCGTTGGTTTTTAATTTCATCGCGTTCTGCCAAAAGCCGCAAACCCGCACGGACAACCTCGCTGGCGGATTGGTACATGCCTTTCTTGACCTTGGCATTGACGAATGTTTCCAGTTCCTGGGTTAGGGATATGTTCATAATCCTCATAATAACACAAATAACAGGAAATAGCAAATTTTGTTATTTTGGTGGTCAGTGCGGTATTTGCTGGAGGTTATTTGGGAGAGAAGGTTTGATTAATTCTATTCTTATTCATCATGCACCATCAATCCCAGTTCATAATAAAAAAAGCCGGTCAAAAGAATAATTAAAAGCGTAATTATTATGAAATACCGGCGGCGGGATTTTCCGCGCAAAATAAAACCCGTCACTATAAGCGCGATGCATATTAGAATTTCTAGTGGTAATGACACAATCACCGCTTTTTTCTACCCCGCTTTAATTTTATGAAATAAGGAACCGCGCCTATAGTTCCGTATATGATCGCAATATACAAGTAATGCAGGGAAAAAATGCGCGGAACCGGGACGGAGTTGTATTTTGATGCAGTGTGACCGGTTATGAAAGTAAATACTGCATAGAACGCGAAAAGAAACGCCATTGTAAAAAATGCCTGATAATAGGTTCTGGGGTCCAAATAGTATTTTTCTTTTATAATATGCCAAACAGGCATGATAATAAAAGGCAGCAACAGAATTAATACAAAAGCAAGCAAATACCAATGTTTTTCCAGGTTATGTTTTGACAAATTCCAAATTCCTATAAAAATTATATGGGTAAATAAAAGAGCCGGAAAAAGCATACTGGCGCCGCCTGATAATTTAATGGATTTTTTTCTTTTCCTCATTTCGGCCCTTTTCCCTTCAGCTTATAAACATAACTAATCACCTCCGCCACGGCCTGGTAGTGGGCGAAGGGGATTTCTTCGTCGAGTTCGCAATCATCATATAATGCGCGCGCCAGCACGGCATTGCGCACTTGCGGCACTTTATGCTCGGTGGCCAGTGCCTTGATGCGCTCGGCTACGTCGTCGCTGCCGATAGCCACAACTATTGGCGCCTTGCCCTTGTCGGTCTCATATTTCAGCGCCACGGCGTAGTGGGTCGGGTTGGTGACGACGACGTCGGCAGTCGGCACGGCCGCCATCATGCGCTTGCGGGCTTTTTCCATGCGCATCTGCTTCAGCTTGCCCTTGATATGCGGGTCGCCTTCCTGCTGCTTGTATTCCTCTTTCATCTCCTGTTTGCTCATGCGCAGTTGTTTTGTGTGCTCGAATTTCTGGTACATGAAATCGAGGATGGCGATGAAAAACAGGGCGGTGCTGCAATTGATGAGGATGGTTATCACCAGCCCGCCGATATAATGCATGAGCTGCTCAGCCGTCATCGACACGGTTTTTTCCATGCCGTTTATCTGGCCGGAAACCGCGCTGTAGGCGACGACGCCGAGGATGGTGATTTTGATTATGCCTTTGATAAATTCCATGAATGAGCGCAGCGAGAACAGGCGCTTGAAGCCCTTGGCGGGGGAAATTTTTTCCAGTTTCGGCATTACCGGCTCCATGCTGATGTGGAAGCCGTTCTGGATTAACGAAGCGGCGAGCGCTGCAGCCATTAGTATCAACAGCGGCACGCCGAGCAGGGCGATGAAATCTTCCATCATCCTCACCGCCAGCTGTGAAAAACCATCGGGCGTAACAGGGAACTCATGCGCGGAAATTATATATTTGCTTAAAGAAACCGACGCCGCCTGCAATATCCATGGCATCAGCATGCCGCAGATTACCGTGAACGATAATATCATGAAAAAATTACTGACCTCGCGGGAAAAAGCGACCTGGCCTTTTTTCTTGGCGTCGTCCAGCCTTCGCTGGGTTGGGTCCTCGGTTTTTTCCTGGTCGTCTCCCGCCATATTTGGTTACATGGATGTGTGGTTACGTGGTTGCGTAGTTATTTTTACCATGCAACTACGTAACCATGCAACTATGCAACAAATTAAGTATTGCAATCATAAAAAGAAATGGATTATAACGGTAATTAATAATAATTTCTAACTCCCGAGCCTAACAGGAGAAGCTACAATGTTCCGCCGCAGAGATGAAGATGAAGTTGAATATACGCTGCAACCCGCCAACCGGAATCCTGCGGGTAGTGCCTTTAATGCTACAAACCAGATGCCGGGGCAGACCATAAGCGTGCCACCAGCGCCGACATATACGCCGAACAACACGCCTTATAACCCCGCCGCGCATAGCCTGGCACAAGCGCAAAGCCAGCCGCAAGCTGAAGCGGCTCAAAAAAATAATTCTTCCGCCGCGCACAACCAAAACCCCGCGCCGGAAGCAAGCCACGAACCTCAAACCCCCAAAGAAACCAAAACTGTAACCCCAAAATCGGCCGCAAACATGAACACATTTGTCCCCTCCGCCATCCGCACATCATCAACTTCATCAACGCAAACCCCACAACCTCAAAACGTGCAAAGCCAGCCGCAACCGCAGCAGGCAGCGAAACCGCAGGCAGTCAAGGTTGATAATATCGGGGTTGAAACCGAGCGCCGCCTCACCGTCGGCTACGGAATTTCACTTGAAGGCAAAGTCTCCGATTGCGACAAGCTCGTCATTTACGGCAACGTCAACGCCGAGCTGAACAATGTGAAAGCATTGCAAATTAGTGATTCCGGCTGCTTCAAGGGCGCGGCGGAAATTGACTATGCCGAAATTTCCGGATTGTTTGAAGGCGAAATCAAGGTGCGCAAAAACATCATCATCAGCTCTACCGGACGCGTCAGCGGTAAAATTACCTATAACACTATTGAAATCAAGCCGGGCGGCAAATTCACCGGCGAAATCATCGAGGCCAAGGCGGATTCCGCTTCACCAAGCTCACCAAGCCAGCCTGCCAATTCCACCGGCAGCGAGCAAAGGCTTGAGCAAAGGCCGGGTGATTTTAATTTATTCCCCGAGCAAAAAAACGAAGCCGCTTAAACCTTAAAAATAAATATTAGAACATGCGCACAATCATCTGGCTTGTCATTGCTGCGGTTTGGCTGCTGATACTCAGTTTCATAGGTTATTCCTACTTCCATTCGCCGTCGAAAAGCGAGTTCAAGGCGGTGCAGAGCTTCATCAGCGTCAGCCAGCAGCACGTCAACGGCCAGCAGATTGATATTAATTCCGTCGAGGGCAGCGACGCCAATGCCGATTATGTCCGCATTTTCGCCGCCTACCTCAACAAGCTGCTGGAAATAAACAAGCGTTTGGCGGATGTGAAGAACGGGCTAATCCAGCTGGCGCAGCCCGCTACCGTCGCCACCGGCCAATCCGCCTATGAATTGCTGGAAAAAGAGAATGGCTATGAGAAGCAAATAATGCTCATCCGCGGCGACCTTGAAAGCGAGATCCAGGACGTCATCAACAAAATGAACGGGCTGGATAAAAAAGAGGTCAAGATTTTTGATATCGTCAGCTTCACCACGGACCTCAGCCAGGGCAAGGCTGAGCGCGATAAGGAAATCAGCCAGTATACCGGGCTTGCCGCCTATGTGAAAACCATGCTCGAATTCGTCAAGACCCGCACCGGCAAATTCCAGCTCGGCGCCGACGGCGGCCTGCATTTTGGCCAGCCTGCCGATCAGGAATATTACAACCAGCTGGTTACCGGGATAAATCAGTATGTTAAGTTAATAGACGACTTGAACGAAAAGCACAACAAGGAAGACCGCAAACTGGTCAACGACATGTCCTCCGCTAAATAAGTGGCTATTTTTTTAGCTTTGGGCTATCGTGCAAAAAAATAAATTTTGAACTATGACCGAGTGGAAACCAGATAGCTGGCGCAAAAAGCCTATCCAGCAATACCCTGCTTATCCCGATGCCGCGAAATTGAAGGATGTCGAGGCGCGCTTGAAAAACTCGCCGGAGCTGGTGTCATACGGCGAAATCCGCCGCCTGAAAGCTGAGCTGGCCGATGTTGCCGCGGGCAAGGCGTTTTTGCTGCAGGGCGGCGATTGCGCCGAGAGCTTCGCCGAATTCAATGCCAAGAACTTGCGTGATTATTTGCGCGTATTGCTGCAGATGACGATGGTGCTGATGTACGGCACCGGGTTGCCGGTGGTGAAAGTCGGCCGCATCGCCGGCCAATTCGCCAAGCCGCGCTCGTCGGCTACCGAAATCATAAACGGCGTTGAGCTGCCAAGCTACCGCGGCGACCAGATCAACGCGCCGGAGGAAACTTTGGCGGCGCGCGCGGCTGATCCGGAACGGCTGATTCAGGTTTTCAACCAGTCGGCAATCACGCTGAACTACCTGCGCTCACTGGCGCGGGGTGGTTATGCGAGTTTGAACCGCGTCAATAAATGGAACCTGGACTTCGTCAAGAACTCGCCTCAGGGTGAAAGATTTGAAGACATAGCCAACCATATCGACCATGCGCTGAAATTCATCGCCGCGACGCGCTTGATGCCGGAAAATCTGGAAGCATTGAACGAGGCGAGTTTTTACACTTCGCATGAAGGCCTGCACCTGGCCTATGAGGAAGCGCTCACCCGCAGCAATGACGAGGGCAACTACGCCTGCAGCGCGCATATGCTGTGGATCGGCGACCGCACGCGCAGCATTGACGAAGCCCATGTCGAGTTCATGCGCGGCATCGCCAACCCGGTTGGGGTGAAGGTCGGGCCGTCGACAAAGGTTGATGAACTGCTGAAACTGATTGATATTCTGAACCCGGAAAACGAGCCGGGCAAGCTCACCCTCATCACGCGCATGGGCGCGGGGAAAGTTGCGGAATTGCTGCCGCCGATTGTGCGTCAGGTTAAAGCCTCCGGCAAATCCGTGGTGTGGTCATGCGACCCAATGCACGGCAATACCGAAAAAACCCCGAATGGATATAAAACCCGCAAGTTCAATAATATACTAGCTGAAGTTAAAGCCTTCTTTGAGGTGCATCGGTCTGAGGGAACCGTCCCCGGCGGCGTGCATTTCGAGATGACGGGGCAAGACGTTACCGAATGTCTCGGCGGCGCTCAAGCCATTTCGGAAGTGGATTTGAAACAGCGCTACATCACCGCCTGCGACCCGCGCCTCAACGCTTCGCAATCGCTGGAGCTTGCGTTTTTGCTGGCGGAGGCGATTAAGGCTAATTCATAATTATTATAAAGCATGTGGCGTGCGCCTTGCCGCTAAATATCGTTCCGCTTCGTTTCCCCGGCCCCGTGCGATTATCTCAATTATATTCAAGGCCAAGGCATCACCTTTGATGCGCGACAATGATGGCAGGGATTGGATTTTTTCGTTCAATTCGCCATCAGCCCGCAAATATTCGCCGGTGCCAATTCCCAAGACGGGGCAATTGCTAAAACGTGCTTGTAATATTTTCAGCCAATTTACTGTTTTTTTTATATCATCGCCAAGGCCGCGAAGAGAGCTGATGACAAAATTGGGAACGGGGTAATCATCCGCATCAATCATGTGCGGATCGGCAATTGTTTTGACGTGATATATTTTACATCCCAGCGTCTCAAGCAATTCTGGTATGCCGCCAAATTCCTCCTGCTCCCCGGCGAATACGATATTTATTCCCGTAAGAAATTGCCCAGGCGGTTTCGGGCGCGCGGCGAGCCTGGCAGCGTGTTGATCGTCAGGTACAGGAGTGGGTGAACTTAAAATACTGCTGTCAGTCATAAATATTAAAAAACTTTATATATTTAGAAAGGAATAGGCAACATAAATATTGGATGTTAGAAAAATAATATGAATAAAGCCAAAGCTGCCGAAATCTTCAAGCGCCTTAAAATCCAGCGGCCGGAGCCGGTGACGGAGCTGGAATATCAGGATGAGTTTACCCTGCTGGTCGCCATCGTGCTTTCGGCGCAGGCTACCGATAAAAGCGTCAACAAGGCAACTCCGGCGCTGTTCAAGGCCGCGCCGACGCCGCAAAAAATGGCGGCATTGGGTGAGGATAAAATCCGCGAATTTATCAAAACCATCGGGCTTTATAACGCCAAGGCAAAAAATGTTTATGCTTTAAGCAAAATGCTTATTGAAAAATTCGGCGGCAAAATCCCCGCGACGCGCGAGGAACTGGAAATTTTGCCGGGAGTGGGGCGCAAAACCGCTAATGTTTTCCTCAACAACGCCCGCGGCGAGGCCACGATGGGGGTGGATACGAATATTTTCCGCGTCTCAAACCGCACGCATCTGACGCATGCCAAAAACCCGCGGCAAACTGAGGAGCAATTGCTCAAAATCACCCCGCCGGAATATTTGCTGCACGCCCACCACTGGCTGCTCCTGCATGGGCGCTATACATGTGTGGCGCGCCAGCCCAGGTGTTATGAATGCGTGATTGTTGATTTATGCGAGTTTAAGGATAAGAATTTGTAGCCTAACTCCCCCTCAAGCGGGGAGCTACAAGACTGATAACACCAACTCAAACGCCCGCGCCACGGTTTCTGCCTGGATTTCCTCGCGCCTGCCGGTTAGGTGGAGTTCAACGACGCGGGTTTTGCCCTGATAGCAGACGGCCAGATATATTAAGCCAACCGGCTTATGCCCGCTGGTTTCCGGGCCGGCGATGCCGGTGGTGGCAATCGCAACGTCACCGCCGCCGCCGCGTGCCATGCTTTCGGCAACTTCGCGGCTGACTGCCCCGTGTTTTGCAATCAGCGCTTTGGGCACGCCGAGCAGCGCGGTTTTTGATTCGTTGGAATAGGTGATGAAGCCGTGGTCAAAAACTTTTGACGCGCCGGGGATGGCGGTGAGGGTTGCGCCAATTAAGCCGCCGGTGCAGCTTTCCGCCGTCACTAATTTAAGTTTTTTCGCCAGCAGCTTCTCAATTAATTCTTGCGCATGTGCCATATTTAAACATTAGCTTTTTAGGCTTTTAAGTGCTAGCAAATAAATATGGTATTGCTCGCCAATTTGCTGACGCTGCTGCGGATTCTCGCCATCCCCTTCATCATGCGGGGGTTTTTTATCGCCGATAAATTCCGCGGCGCTGAAATTGTTTTTTGGCTGTTCATACTCGCCAGTTTAACTGATTATCTCGACGGTTTCGTCGCCCGCAAATTCAACGGCTCCAGCAAATTCGGCCGCATGCTCGACCCGATTGCCGATAAGATGCTGGTGGCCGCGGTGCTGGTTTTGCTCGCCTTTGACCGCCAGGCCAATGGTTTGCCGCGGGCGGATTTGATTCCGGTGATTATCATAATTTTGCGGGAAATATTGGTTTCCGGCCTGCGCGAATTTCTGGCGCTGGAAAATGTCGCGATGCCGGTGACCAAGCTGGCGAAATGGAAAACAACATTTCAGTTTCTGGCGCTATTGGCCTTGCTCGGCGCACCGCTGGCGCAAGGCGTGGTGGTTGTAGGCTTGCCCATCAACACCCAGCAGGCCGGGCAGATTTTGCTGTGGCTGGCGGCGCTGCTTACCGGCATAACCGGCTGGAAATATTTCCGCTATACGATGCGCGAGGCGTTTAAAGGTAATAAAATCCTTGAGATTAAAATGATAAAATCCGACGAAGTAGCGGGTGATGAAAGGGGCTGATTTAATCCAGATAGCAACCAGCGTCTACGGCCTCAAATGGTTTGATTCATTATGCGCCGAGCTTGGCGTCAAGGATAAGGAGTTGAGCGCGCTGACCAAGCTCGAAGTTTTGCCTGGGCCGGTGGAATTTGCGGCGCGCAGCATTGCCACCAAATACATGGCGCGGGTTGAATCAATGCATGTGAACACGAAATTTTCCGATGCGCTGCTGGCGGGCGAAGTGGCGGATAAGGAACAGGCGGCATTTATGGCCGGAGTTTTGAAAGGCATGGCGCTGATACTCGCCGCCACCCACGGCGCCCCGGAGGAGTTGAAAACACTGGCCGGGGAGAAGGATTTCACGCCACTGGTGGATGCGTATATGAAGGGTTGGAATTAATTTTCGTTATCTGTTGTCGGTTAACCGTTAACCGAAATCGGATAACGATTAGGAGGCCGTGTCAAATGCAAGGATTTCTTGGTTGGAGGCGACGCTGTCGCCGGGTTTGACGTTGACGGTTTTGACGGTGGTGGCGTGGGTGGCTTTGATTAAATTCTCCATTTTCATGGCCTCAATCACCACCAGCTCATCGCCCGGCTTGACCTTGTCGCCCTCTTTCACCGCCAGCCGCACAATTTTCCCGGCCATTGGCGCGATGAGATTGGCGGTTTTCTTGGCCTCGCCTTTTTTGGGCATATAGCGCGCCAGTTCCGCCGTGCGGGGGCTGCGCACCGTGACGCCGACGCGGCTACCGCCGTGGGTAAGGCGGTAGCCCTCGCTCAAATATCTTATGCGGAAAGTCACCGGTTCGTCGTTGATATAGCCCTGCAAAATATTGCTGCCCAAATCCCAGTTGCTGCGCACCGAAAACAGACGGTTCTTACACTCAATTTCATAGCCGCCGTCCTTATCCTGCACATATACCGAATAATCATTGCCCTCGATAGTGACCACCCAGCGCGGGCCGATTTGCCGCTGGCGGCCGGGCTGCTGGTGGCTCACCAAGCTGGCGCGTTTGGCGTCGTCGAGATAAAGGAAAACGGCGACGGAGATGAATTTGAAGGTCATGTCCTCGGTGAGTTCGGTGGCGTTGAAACCTTCGGGATATTCGTCGCCGATGAAATTGGTGGAGATGTCACCCTTGATGAAACGCTCGTGGCGGACGATGGATTCGAGGAAGCTGATATTTGTGGCGACGCCTTCGATGAAAAACTCGGATAAACCCTTCTGCATGGCGGCAATCGCGGCTTCGCGGTTCTTGCCGTAGGAGCATAATTTGGCAATCATCGGGTCGTAGAACATGCTGACTTCGCCGCCTTCGTATACGGCGGTATCAAGCAGCAATTCCTTGCGCGGCTTCGGCTCCTCATAGCGGGTGAGGCGGCCGACCGAAGGCAGGAAGTTGTGGGATGGGTCTTCGGCATAAATCCGCGCTTCAATCGCCCAGCCTTCGGGTTTTAAATCTTTCTGCTTAAGTTTCAGTTTTTCACCGGCGGCGGAGCGGATCATTTGCTCGACCAAATCAATATTGTAAACCAGCTCGGTGACGCGGTGCTCAACTTGGAGCCGCGTGTTCATTTCAAGGAAATAGAAATTCATCTCCTGGTCCATGATAAACTCAACCGTACCGGCGGAATTATATTTTACCGCTTTGGCCAGCGCTTTGGATTGCTCGCACATGCTTTTTCGGGTTTTTTCGTCGAGGAAACTGCTCGGCGCTTCCTCAATAACTTTCTGGTGGCGGCGCTGGATGGAGCATTCGCGCTCGCCGATGGTGAAATAATTGTCGTGTGAATCACCCAAAACCTGAATTTCGATATGGCGCGGGTTCATGATGTATTTTTCAATAAAGACGCGGTCATCGCCAAAGCTGGATTTCGCCTCCGACATCGCTGCCGTGAAGCCGCGCATGACGTCTTTATCATTATGTGCAATGCGCATGCCCTTGCCGCCGCCGCCGGCGCTCGCTTTTATCATAACCGGGTAGCCGACTTTCTTGGCAATTTTAACGGCCTCTTTTGCATCCGGAATTACGCCCAAATAACCCGGCACCGAATTCACCCCGGCCTTTTTCGCCAGTTTTTTTGATTCGATTTTATCGCCCATCGCCTTGATGGCGTCAGGGTTGGGGCCGATGAACGTAGCGCCTGCGCGCTTGACGGCGCGGGCGAATTTGGCGTTTTCGGAAAGAAAACCGTAGCCAGGATGCACCGCATCAGCGCCGGTGCGGGTGATGGCTTCGATGATTTTTTTGGTGTCGAGGTAGGATTCGCTCGCCGCCGAGCGGCCAATGTGAACGACTTCATCAGCCTCGCGCACGTGGAGTGAGTTGATATCCGCCTCGGAATAAACCGCGACCGTCTTGATGCCCATCGACTTACAAGTGCGAATTATCCGAACCGCAATTTCGCCCCGGTTGGCGATAAGGATTTTCTCAAACATGGGGTGGATTTATAAAGGGCGGGAGTGGGATAGTCTAGTATATTTGTTTTAGCGGATTAACTTATTGAACTTACTGATAGTCGCTGAATTCGGGTGAATGGTATTAGTAATGGCCTCTGCCGAATCCGGCCCTTGGTTCTGGCGCGCCAAATCCTGTGTGTTTCCTGTCTTTGCCTCTTACTAATTTGGCCAATGCATTGTCAAGCTTGGCGTTATATATTTCGGCAAAATTTTCACGAAGAACTGCACTATATTCAAAATATTCCGGTATCAGTTCAATCGCAAGCGCATCAATTAGGTTTCTGGAATTTCTTTCATTTATCATAACGTCATTCTTTTTATAGATAATCTGGTCAGTTTCATATAATTTCGCTACAAAAGCTGGACCAAGTACAACTCCGTATCTTTCGCTTATTTCATGGGTAATTCTGCTAAGATGCAATCCAATTGGATACCCCAAAGCATATAAAGTTCCCCGCAACGGCTTTTTCTTTACTATACCAGCCAAATAAGGCTCTAACCTTTTCTCTAAAGTCGCCATAATATAGCAATATTATAGCTTTTTAGCAGCAATGCAAGAAAGGTTTATAAAGATTAACCGGCAATTATAGGGGCAGATTATCGTGCTTTTTCCACGGATTTTCTTCCTTCTTATCGCTCAATAGTGTAAGCGCCCGGCAAATCCTGAAACGCGTGTTCTGCGGGCGCACCACGTCATCCAAATAACCCCGCGCCGCGGCGACGAACGGGTTGGCGATTTTTTCCTTGTATTCCTGCTCGCGGGCTTCGAGGTCTTTATCGCCGCGGAAGATGATTTCTACGGCGCCTTTGGGGCCCATTACGGCGATTTCGGCGTTGGGCCAGGCGTAGTTGAGGTCGCCGCGCAAATGTTTGCTGCTCATGACGATGTAAGCGCCGCCATAGGCTTTGCGGACGATGAGGGTGATTTTGGGCACAGTGGCCTCGGCATAGGCGGCAATTAATTTCGCGCCGTGTTTGATGATGCCGTTATGCTCCTGTTCGACGCCGGGCAGGAAGCCGGGGACGTCTACGATGGTGACAATCGGAATGCTGAAAGCGTCGCAGAAGCGGACGAAGCGCGCAGCTTTACGGCTGGCGTTGATGTCGAGGCAACCGGCTTTCACCAATGGTTGGTTGGCGACGAAGCCTACCGTGCGCCCCTCCATGCGGCCGAAGCCGATGACGACGTTGTCGGCATATTCGGGCTGGATTTCAAAAAAGTCGTATTCATCGACGAGGCGGTTTAGCAATTCCTTAATGTCGTATGGTTTGTTGGAATCCTGCGGTACTAAGTTATTCAGCGAAGTTTCGACGCGGTCGGCCGGGTCATTGGTCGGCCGCCACGGCGTGCCGCTTTTGTTGCTGTTGGGGAGGAAGTTGAACAGGCGGCGGGTTTGCAGCAAGGTTTCGATTTCATTATCAAAAGCCAAATCCGCGACGCCGGATTTTGTTGTGTGCACTGATGCGCCGCCCAAATCTTCCTGCGTCACTTCCTCATGCGTCACGGTTTTGACAACGTCGGGGCCGGTGACGAACATGTATGATGTATCACGCGCCATGATGGTGAAATCGGTGAGGGCGGGCGAATAAACCGCGCCGCCGGCGCAGGGGCCGAGGATGAGTGAAATTTGCGGGATGACGCCGCTGGCCTTGACGTTGCGCAGGAAAATTTCGCCGTAACCGGCAAGCGAATCAACACCTTCTTGGATGCGCGCGCCGCCGGAATCATTGATGCCAATCACCGGCGCCCCGGTTTTGACGGCCATGTCCATGATTTTGCAGATTTTCCTGGCATTGGTTTCGGAAAGCGAGCCGCCCATGACGGTGAAATCCTGCGAGTAAACGTAGACGAGGCGGCCGTTGATGGTGCCGTGCCCACTGACGCAGCCGTCGCCGCTGGTGATGTTTTTGTCCATGCCGAAATTAGTGCCGCGATGCTCGACGAACATATCGAATTCTTCGAAACTATCCGGGTCGAGCAGCACTTCCAGACGCTCCCGCGCCGTAAGTTTGCCCTTTTTATGCTGCGCCCTGGTGCGCTCCACGCCCCCGCCCAGCCGCGCCTGCTGACGCTTCTGTTCGAGCTTTAAAATGGTTTCCGCTTTCATTCACTTCTCCGTGCACATCCCGCGCTTGACGCGGGATCCTATAAGGAGACCCCGGATCAAGTCCGGGGTGTGCAATTTTGTTTATGGAGGGGGATATTCTTATAAATCACAGGCGAAGGCAAGGGATTTAGTTTCTAAGCCAATAACTATTGGATCTTGCTAAAGATTATCGGCTTGTAGCAGTTGCAGGTCTGTCTGAAGTCGCACCGGGCCTGAATTGCAATCCTTGTATCGCTTGCCGAGTCATCAGATGTTTTGCGCCCGCGATAGTGGGAATTTTCTTTGTAACTATACCGGCTTCATGAAATGTAGCCCTATCACCTGGATGTTCGCCTCTTGCGGTAGCGGCGCCTAATCTATCGTAACTAACTCTAAAAAATGTAAAATCGGCAGGCGGTTTTCCGGGTTCGGTAATTGTGACTTCATGTGTTGTATATGAGTCATCAGGAAAAACTTGCCTCATACATGATTTCACCCAATCTCTGTTAACGCTAATTGCAACGAAATATACATTTCTATCAGTAATAAGCGGCCCGTTTGTCATGGATATGCCATTTTCCAAATTCGCTTTTAGGTCTTCCCCAGTTATGTAATAAATAATTCGGGACGGTGTTGATGATATTTTCATGCTAACCTCAAATTGACATTGCTAGTTAAATTGAATTAATAAATTAATTGTCTTTAATAGCGAAGTCAAGAAATTTGAGAAACCGGGTTTGTAACATTCCGTAACAATATGTTATTTGAGGCTTTGTCCTGGCAGGCGTAAAATGCGGGTATGAAATTTCATAACCAGAGAACGCTTAAAAGCCCGGTTTCGTTTTCCAGCGTCGGGTTGCATACGGGTAAGATGATCTCCATGCGGCTCACTCCCGCGCCTGCCAATTTTGGCATTGTTTTCAAGCGCGTGGATGTTAAGGAGGCGGAATCGCTCATTCCCGCCAGCTACAAAAACGTTGTCAAAACCACGCTCGGCACGGTGATCGCCAACAAGGCGGGGGTTGAGGTTTCGACTATTGAGCACCTCATGGCGGCACTTTGGGGCTGCGGGGTTGATAATGCGCTCATTGAAATCAACGGGCCGGAAGTGCCGATTATGGATGGAAGTTCGGAGCCGTTCATCAAGCTCATCGACGCGGCGGGCATGGTGCGGCAGGATTCGGTGCGGCGGGTGCTGGTGATTAAGGATGAAATCCGCGTCGGTGATGATGCGCGGGGGGCGGTTTTGCGGCCGCACCGGGGCTTCAAAATCAAGTTTGATATTGATTTCAAGGACGCCGCCATCAACCGCCAGAAGGTGAAGTTTGATTTCCATAAAATCTCATTCAAGGACGATATCGCCCGCGCCCGCACCTTTGGTTTCAAGGATGAAGTTGAGGCCATGCATAAGGCCGGTTTGGGGCGAGGCGGCAGCCTGGAAAACGCGATTGTGGTGGATAACGGCAAGATTTTAAACCCCGAAGGTTTGCGCTTTGCGGATGAATTCGTGCGGCATAAAGTGCTGGATTCGGTGGGTGATTTGTTCACTTCCGGCGCGCATATCATGGGTGAGTTCGTCGGCAATAAGAGCGGGCACCACACCAATAATGAGCTGCTCAGGGCGCTGATGGATAACCAATATGCCTGGGAAATGCTGCCTGCCGAGAAAGCGCCGGAAAAGCCCATTTTATCCAAGGTTATCAGGCCTTTATCTGGTGGTTTTCCTGCCCCGGCGACGGCTTAGGCTAAATTTCATTAATCTTTCACAATTTTTCCGCTTGCTTTCGGCTATAATATCCCCTATAAGCCGCGCTCACTAACGAACACTATTAAAATTGTAGGGAATTGAAATGTCACTTGAAGGGAAAGATAACAAATTCGCGCTAAGGTTTGGGCAGGAAAAACTGGATCCGTTGCGTGTGAAAGCTCATACAAAGATAGAAAATCATGATCTGCGCTATTCGCAAGAACAGGAACCGGATAATACATTTCACCACCCATTGCCTGATGCATGGCAATTAACAGCGTTACGGAAGCAACAGGCACCTGATATCGCTGCTCAACGTTTTTAAAAATTGACCAATCTTCTATAGGACAATATGCTGCAACCCATGCAGCTCATTCTCATTGCAATAATTTGCCTTGCCGCCGGTGCGGTGATTGGGTTTCTGTTTCAAAAAGCAAAGTCGCAGCATCTGGCGGTTGAAAATGAGCTGCTGAAATCGCAGAAAAATGATTTTGATAAATTCCATGAGGAATCGCTCAAAAGCGCCAAGGCGGTGATGGGTGAAATTTCGCGCGATGTCTCCAAGGAATTGCTCGACCACCACAAGCGCGAGAATATCGAGGCGAAGAAGCAGGCTGAGGAAATTACGCGCAAGGAAACCGAGAAGCTGCATAATGAATTCAAATCCGTGGTTGAGCAGCTGGCGGCGATGCGGGGGCAGAACCAGATGAGCGAGAAAAAACTTTCCGCCATCTGGCAATCACTGACCAGCCCGGTCAAGGCTTCCAACTTTGCCGAAATTGGGCTGGAGAATACGCTCAAAAATTTCGGTCTTGAGCCGGGGGTGGATTTTAACATGCAGGCCTCGCTGAACCATGACGGGGCGCGCCTTAGACCGGACGCCATCATAAATTTACCGGCGGGGAATTTGATAATTATCGACGCCAAGACCTCCAAATATTTCATTGAGCTGGCAGCCGAAGTTGCCGACGCGGAAATCCTTAAAACCAAACTGAAAGCCAGCATGAACACGCATTTACAGCAACTGACGGCGCGCGATTATGCCGCCGCCGGGCGCAACCATGCGGAGGGGAATTATGTCGTCAACGTCATGTACCTCAACAACGAAAGCTATTACGGCAAAATACTGGAATGTGACGGCAATTTTGACCGCAACTGCCGCGAGGCGGGCGTGCTGCTGGTGACGCCGTCGAGCCTCAACATGCTGCTCAACATCGCCACCCACCAGATTGCGCGGGCGCGGGCTGAGCGGAATTACCAGCAAATTTCCCGCGAGATGGGCAAGGTGGTTTCGTCGGTGGATAATTTACTGCGTGGTTTAAATGATGTGGGTATTGCCATTCGCCGCAGCGCCGAGGCGTTTTCCAAACTGAGCGGGCCGGTAAATTCACGGGTGATTCCGCGTATCCGCAACATGCTGAAACTGGGGCTGGAGCCGGAGCGCGAAGTCAAGCTGCCGGAATCGCTGCCGAACTTCAACATCATCGAGAACGAAGCGGTGATGCTCGAGGCGGAAAGCGAAGCTACGCCGCTTAAGGTGTTGGAGAAGAAGGCGGGTTGGCTATAAGTTTGAAGCTATATCTTTGTGTTTTGGCTTCTGAGCAGCGGTGGATTTTACTTCTGTCGGCCGCAGCGCAACCGGGTATGATTCGGAACTGACGGGAGTGAATTTCTCTTTTTCAAATGCGGCTTTAATTCCGGCGTTCTTCTCCATCGCCGCTATCAAATCTTTGCCGCTGACGTCGTGGTGGCGTACATGGGCGCGGGATAAATCAGGATTGGCGATTTTATCAAAAGTTTGCCCAAGTTTGGCTAATTGCTCGGGCGGCAAATCCACCAGCTTGCGCTTGGCGAATAAATGCCCGACGCTTTGCGCAATGGCGCTGAACGGGTTGCGGCGCCGGCTCTCGCGCTCCGGCTCCTTTACGGTTTTGCTGTCATCGGCCACTGGTTTTGCCGCCGGGCGTGAATTAGCAAGGGCGGCAGGGTGCGCGGGGAGGGAAGGATTCGCACGGACGTCTGCCGGGGGAGAGTCGACGATTGTGACAGTGCCGTGCGCGGTGGTGCCGGTGCCATCGCCGAAAACCGGGCGGAACGGATCGGAAATACCAACGCCGGTTTTAAGGGAAAACCGAGGGGCAGAGCCGGGGGAGGGGTTACGTATGGACTCGCTTTCCGCAGCGGCAGTGATTCTCTGCAAATCTTTAGCATCTGCGTCATTCCCGGCCTGCACCCTGCTGGCGGCTTTCTGCTTATTTATTTCGTCAAGCCTGCGCCATTCTACAGCATCAGGCGGCAAGACCGGCGCGGCGGCTGCCGGTTTAGGATTAAGCAACGTACCCCTCGTATCAAGCCCGTTAAAAAGCGGGTTGGGTTGCTCGTCGGGTTTTGGTGCGTCTACCATAATGTCTGGAATTTAGATTTGTGCAGTTTTATCGGCTTTTCTTGCCTGATGAGCTTTGTGGTCGGCCACTTGCGTAGCAGGGATGCCGTTTTGCGCAACCTCATAGCCCTTACTGATATCAACCCCGGCGGCATTAAGCTTCTTCCCGTGGTCCTTATGTTGCGCGATATCATTAGCTAAATCTTCCGGCTTTACGATATGGCTGCTATCTCCGGCCTTGGCTTTTTGCCTGTCTATCCCGGCAAAAATCCCGCCAACCGCGGCTTGCTGCTGGGCGGTGAGATGGTTGTGCTCGTTAAGCGTGCCAGTGAAGAAATGGCCTATGGTACGTTCCGCAGCTTTCTGGTGTTCATCCTGGAAGGCGATGCTATGTCCAAGTGTTCTGGCCGCCCTTATGAAGAACGGGTCCTCCGCGATTTTGGCGTGCGCGTCTTTAGCTGCAGCTTCCCCAGCATTCGGCCCTTTGGACCCAGTTTCCGCAACCTTGTGCGGGCTGCTTGATTGTGAGGAGCGAGTAGTGCCGGCACTTGTCTGAGAACCCGTTGTACCTGTTGAGCGGCCAGGCTTCTCTTTTTTATGACCGTGAGTATTCTGTGCAACTTCAGCATCTTTCAACGCCTTGGCTGTGTCCTCGAATGCGGTTTTTTGAGCTAAGTCATCTTCTTTGTCACCTGCTTCTTTCGCGAAGTCAAAAGCGGTTTTGCCGTCATTTTTTAATGTCAAATCAGCTTTTGCGCCAATCATCACTTTTGTTTTATCGACACTGCCCATTTGCGCTGTCAACATTGCAGCTGTGTTGTTGCTGGCATCCCTGACGTTAAGATTTACACCTTTTATTTCCGTAACATGTTTTAAAGTAGCATCCGTGACATTCTCATTTCTGGATGCCATAAGTAGAGAGTTGTTTCCGCTGGCTGCGTTAACTTTGTTGATATCGGCGCCACCTGCGACTAATTTATCCAGCGCTTCCGTATTATTAGTAACGGTGGTTTGATTGGTGAGTGTGGCGGGTATTGTAAGAGGTTTGCCATCAGATCCAGTTCTGTTAAGAGAGATTGGCTCATTAAGATCAAGGGATGGTTTGAAAGTTTTATCTTTGGCGGCTTTTTCTTTTTCAGCCAAAGCTGTAGTTTTGAGTTCTTCCGCAATAGCCGTAACTTTGGCAGTCAGGTCTTTTGCCTGATCGTCGCTAAGTGTAGGAGTGCCGGCAGCCGAACTATTATAAAGTTGCTGAGTCGCATCAACTACTCGCTGGGCTTTGCCGTAACTGCCTATTCGGTTACGAATTGCTTCATACTGAGCTTTTTTAGCAGCATCCTTTTCGGCAACCGCTAAGTTATCAGCAATGTCGAATGCATCATATCCATGGCCCTTTAGGCCGCCATCATTGAAATTGCCCGGCCTTTTTACATAGACGCTGGCACCTTTGGCAAGCGCGGCTTCAACTGCGGCTGTAGGATCTGCTTTGTCCCATACCGCGTTCATCAGCTCAGTATTGCCGTTTTTATCCCTTCCATATTGATCAAGTGCGTCGGCCATAAATTATCCCTATAGTTAATAGTTTATTAAGTTTATACTAGGATATTAGCATAAACCAGATTTTATTAAAGTTAAACATTTATTACAAAAACCTGCCCGGTTAAGCTATTGTTAATTATGCAAAGCTATAATTAATTATGGCCAAAAACCTCATAAAAAACACTCACGCGGCCACCGCGCTGGAATTTGCGCTGATTGCGCCGGTTTTGCTGCTGCTGATTTTCGCGATTATCGAAATCACCGGCGTCATGCTTGCGAGTTCGGTGCTCGAAGATGCTGTGCGCGCTGCCGGGCGCGCCGGGATTACCGGCTATACACCAGCCGGGATGACGCGTGACCAGTTCGTGCTGCAGACGGTGCAGCAGAATTTGGTTTACTTGAATCCCAGCAACCTCACTTTCACCACCGAAGTTTACGACAGTTTCGCCGATATCGGCAAGCCGGAGCCTTATACCGACACCAACCATAACGGCCATTACGACCTCGGCGAGCCGTATACCGACGTCAACGGCAACGGCCAGTGGGATGCGGATATGGGCGCGGCGGGCAAAGGCGGGCCGGGGGCGATTGTCGTGTACAAAGTTTCTTACCCGTGGCAGATTGTGACGCCGGTGCTGCTAAAATATTTTGGCAATAACGGGCAGATTAATATTACTGCCAGCATGGTTGTTCAAAATGAGCCTTATGGAAGCTAGAATTATTAATTGCGCTCAGGCGCCGCGCAAGGCTGGCCAGCTGCCGCCTGATAATTTGCGCCCTCAATGGGCTTGCCTTCGCCTGCGGCTCGGAACCCATGGCATAACTTTTAACATACGCGGCTTTTTTAAATCCACCCTGGGTGCGGCGGCGGTGGAGTTTGCGCTGGCGGCGCCGCTGTTGATATTGCTTGCGGTCGGGGGTTTTGAGATGACGCGGTATATTATAATCCAGCAGAAAATCAGCAAAACTGCCAATACTATGGGCAACCTCGTGGCGCAGAACCAGACGATATCCACCAGCATCATGAGCAGTATGTGGCCAGCGGTGGATAATTTGATGGAGCCGTATAATTCGGATGCCAACCAGGTGGTTATCATCAGCGATGTCGGCAATAACGGCACCAACACAATCGTCAACTGGCAGGTCAGCGGCGGCGGCACATATAGCGGCTCAAGCAAAATCGGCACGGCCGGGCATAATGCGACTTTGCCGACGGGCTTTACGCTTGCCACTAATGAGGATACTATCGTCACGGAAATGTATTACAACTTCACGCCGCTGGTGGCGCCCAATATCGTTGCGGCGCAGGTGCTTTATAAGGTTAAATATTATAAGCCGCGTCTAGGCGCGCTGACGGTAATGAATCCTTAACCCTTTGCTGGCATTCTGTTGGGTAGCAGCGGTTTGCTAAATGCTAAATAAGTCACAAGCGCGGCCAAATTATGCAATTGCGGCGGTGGTTTATGGAATTATTTTAGGAAATCGCGTATTGCTGATGTAATAGTTTTTTTTAAGAGATAAATATTTGAGTATGGCAGCCAAAAAAATACTGATTGTGGAAGATAACGAGCTGAACCTGAAGCTGTTCCGGGATTTGCTTGGCGCGCACGGTTTTGAGACTTTCGAGACCAAGGACGGCCTCAACGTGCCGAGCCTGGCCAGGGAAATTCGCCCGGATTTGATTTTGATGGATATCCAATTGCCGGAAATTTCCGGTTTTGATATTACGCGCAACCTGAAGCAGGAGCCGGACCTGAAAGATATCCCGGTAATCGCCGTTACCGCGTTTGCCATGAAGGACGACGAGGAGCGGATTTTGAAGGCGGGCTGCGAGGCCTATATTTCCAAACCAATCTCCATCATGCCGTTCCTGCAGACAATTGAGAAATTCCTGAATTTAGACGGCAACCGCAACGCAAGTTAAACAAAATGAGCGCAAGGGTTTTGGTTGTCGACGACTTGCTGCCCAACCTCAAATTGCTGGAAGCGAAGCTGTCACGCGAATATTATGAAGTGATAATTTCCCAAAGCGGCCTTGACGCGATTGAAAAGGCCAAGCAATTTTCCCCCGATATTATTTTGCTCGATATCATGATGCCCGGCATGGACGGGTTTGAGGTGTGCCGCCAGCTGCGCGCCAACCCGGCGCTGATGCATATTCCGGTGATTATGATAACGGCGCTTTCGGAAAAGGAAGATAGGGTGCACGGGCTGGAAGTCGGCGCTGATGATTTCCTCACCAAGCCGGTCAATGATACCGCGTTGTTCGCCCGCGTGCGCAGCCTGGTGCGCTTAAAAGTTATGATGGATGAGCTGCGCCTGCGCGGCATGACGAGTTTTGATTTGGGGATTGATTCAACCAACCCCAATCTCGGCTCACTCTCCGAATCAAAAATTATGATTATTGACGACGACGCCATCCAATCAAACCAGCTGGTGGTGAAATTGTCGAGCGTCAACAAAAACATCAAGCTCCTCAACAAGCCGGAAAACGCGGTCGAGGAAGCCATCAAGGGTGATTATGATTTAATTCTCATCAGCACGCAATTAATCAGCGCTGACGGTTTGCGGATTTGCTCGCAACTACGCAGCAACGAGCAGACGCGCAATGTTTCGATTTTGATAATGGTTGAGGAGACTGATACCGAGGCGCTGGTGAAGGGCCTTGAAATGGGCATCAATGATTATATCGTGACGCCGGTGGATGTGAACGAGCTGGTGGCGCGGGTGAAAACCCAAGTGCGCCGCAAAAAATTCCAGGATGCGCTACGCTCAAATTATAAAACCACGGCGTCGCTGGCGATAACCGACAGCCTGACCGGCTTATACAACCGCCGCTACCTTGATACGCATATCGAGAATATGTTGAAGGAAGCCACCGAGTTCAAGCGACCGTTTTCGGTGATGATGCTGGATATGGATAATTTCAAGCATGTCAACGATATCGACCTCGGCGGTTACGGCCACCAGGTGGGCGACGAGGTGTTGAAGGAATTCGCCGCAAGGCTGCTCAAAAATATCCGCCCGTCGGATTTGGCGGTGCGCTACGGCGGCGACGAGTTCACGATTTTGCTGCCCGGCACCGAGGGTGAAAGCGCCAAAATAGTGGCCGAACGCATCCGCAATAATATGGAAAACGAGGCGATGAAAATTTCAGCCGGTAGCGGTGAATTGAAGCAAAAGGTTTCAATCGGCATTGCTTCCCGCAGCCCGGAAAGCAGCAGCGCCGCCGAATTGCTCAAAAGAGCCGACACGGCTTTGTACAAGGCCAAAAACGGCGGCCGCAACCGCGTGGAACTGGCGGAATAACTCATCCACAATTTACACATCCCGCACTGGATGCGGGATCTGGCGCATGTGAAAACCAGACCCCGCATCAAGTGCGGGGTGTGCAGTTATGGGAGAAATTCCATTTACAGATTATTAAGCAATATAGGATAAATTGAGGGCATAAAGGCCAATAATATATATAGTAGCCATGCCCAGCGAAGAACAGATTAACCAGACTTTTGAGCGAATTACCAACATCCTGGAACGGCTGGAAAAGAAAGTTTACGCCGACAGCCAGGCTGACGAAACTTCCGACAAAATTGACGATATTGATGAAATGCGGGCGAATTTGCAGGCACGGATTGCGACGCAGATACAAAACATGGGCGTGTTGTACCCGCTGCTGAACGACCCGACCGTGAACGATATCCTCATCAACGGCGCCACTAATGTTTATGTTGAGAGGAAAGGCAAGCTGGAAAAAACCGGCATTACATTGGGCAGGGATTCTGAAGTTATCCGCGTCGCCAACGAAATTGTCGAAACCGTGGGCCGCAAGCTCGACAAGCGCCGCCCGCTGATAGACGCTAGGCTGCTGGACGGCTCCCGCGTCAACGTCATTGCGCCGCCGTTGGCGGTTGACGGCACCACCATTTCCATCCGTAAATTCTCCGATAAGGCGATCACGCTTGAGGTCATGATTGAGCAGCAGAACATCAATAAGGCCTTGTCCGAAATCCTCTTCCTTTGCGGCCCCTCGCGCATGAACATGCTCATTTCCGGCGGCACCGGCTCGGGCAAGACCACTTTGCTCAACGCCATTTCGCGCAGCATCGACCACGCCGAGCGCATCGTCACCATCGAGGACGCCGCCGAGTTAAAATTGCAGCAGCCGCATGTGGTGCGGCTTGAAACCAAACCGTTTGAAATCGGCTCCAGCCGCGATTATGAAGTCACCATGCGCGACCTGGTGAAAAACGCGCTGCGGATGCGGCCTGACCGCATCATCGTCGGTGAGGTGCGCGGCAGCGAGGCTTTCGACATGATGCAGGCGATGAACACCGGCCACGAAGGCTCGATGACCACCGTCCACGCCAACCACCCACGCGACGCACTCAGCCGCGTCGAGAACATGATTATGATGGCGAATCTGGGCATTCCGATGAAGGCTATCCGCTACCAGATTGCCAGCGCGCTCAACGTAATTGTGCAAATTTCGCGGATGCGCGACGGCCACCGCCGCATTACCCATGTTTCCGAAGTTGTCGGCATGGAAGGCGAAATCATCACCTTGCAGGATTTGTTCAACTTCGTGCCCGATGGCGGCATTGATAAAAGCGGCACCTTAAGCGGCAAATTCATCTGGTCGGGCATCGTGCCCCGCTTCGTGCGCCGCGTCGCCTATTGGGGCTACCAGGACAGGCTGGCCAAGGCGCTCGGCATTGACCTCAAGCGTATGAATTAATTCTTATTTCGCAGGGCCGACGTCGCAGGTCCACTGGTCGTCGCGGATGTTTTTGCAATTTTTATAAACATCAGAGCCATTGCCGTTTTTATCGACATTGCCGCTCGGATCATCTTTGCTGTAAACAGTCACCGTCGCCAAGGCTTCTGTTGAAAAAAGCATTGCGGTAACGAAAGCGAATGCAGCGATTATTTTGGTGATTTTCATAGTTTTCTCCTCTGGTTTGTGGTGTTGCAATTATTATGGCAATATATGCCGGCTTGCGCTGTTATCAGCGCCCGCCGTGATTGCCCTTCCGGTTGCCGCTTATTCTTATAAGGGAAAATTCTTTTAGCCTGTCGCCCTTATAATTGGCGGGCGCGCCTTTATAATCGCCGCCATAAAAATAATATTCCACCCTGTCACTTTTCTCGCCGACAATAATCGAAGTAAGTGTGCCATTGCGGCCGTAAGGGCCGGAGGTTTCCTTGCCGCCGGGGAAGATTTTTTTGAATTCGGCAAGGGGGATATTGACATTTTTGTTGATTTGAAGATAAATCTGCCCGCCCATAGGGCTGGATTTAGTGCGGGCAAAGCTTATTAATTCGTCACTAAAATCGCCGGCAGTGCCCATTATGGTATTCGCAGCTTCCGCATTAGATTTAACTGAGACTTTGTCACCGCCAATTGCCGAATTGACCAGCTCCATGTTCCATTGCTCGGTCGGGGCGGCCTGCAACTGGCCGATAATTTGCTTAAGGCGCTGTAAGCGCGCAGTGTTGTCATCTGCATTTGCCATTTGGCCTGCTCCTATTAATATTATGATGGCGGCGAAAAAGAGTGTTTTGATTTTCATTTTTATATCTCCAGTTTTTGTTGCCCAGCCATTCGCCGGTTTCAGGTGATGCTAATGTTGTTTTTCCAAGGCTTTGCCATAATTTACAAACCAATAACTACTATGCAAGAAAATATTGGCCGGCTGGACGGTATTTTTAAAAATATATTTTACTATTGGCGCGGCTGTGCTAGCTTTTATGAAATAACTTTTACATATCAGCGCCCGCCATGAAAAATTATATTATCCCATTTTCCGCAATTGCCCTGCTAGTCGCCGCCTGTTCATCCAACGCCCCGGCGCCTTATGAGGTTTACGGCTCGCGTTATTACGGCAAAAACGGCCCAGCGCCGGTTTATGCCGATAATATCAGTTCACCTAATAGCAATAGCACAATTGTCCGCTCGCACCCGATATTGAACCAGCCGGGTGATTATGCCGCCAATGATTATAACCAGCAGATTGACCAGCAAAATTCCGAGCGCGTCATTTCACGCCCCTTGAACTCGCAAAAACCAGGCGAAGTTTATTCGCACCAGGTGGCGGATAATTCCGGCATCTCCGTTCACCCGCTGCCGCCGGTGCCGATTGACGGCAACCAGCAGGTAGTGCCGCTGACGTCAATGCACCAGCCAATCCATAGCGGCGGCTCGTTGGGCAGCAGTTATATCGCGCAGAATAATAATTTGCCGCTGGTGCAGCCGCAGGAAACTGTGCCGCCGGTAGAGAAAAAAGACGGCTTCGTCAACCCGTCGCAGGTTAATTCGGAACGTAAGGCCGCGGATAATTTGAGCAAAATCAAGCCGGTGCCGAAGCCGAAACAGCAGGAGGAAGCCGAAGTGGAAACTATTACACCCGCGCCGGTACAGCCTGCAACCGCGCCAAAAACCGCTGCCGTTGCCGCCGCCAAACCGAAAATAGTTTCACGCGTGGCAAAAATTGAAACCGCTTCCGGCGAAATTGATAAAAGCACCCCGGCGATGGTGAACTCAACGCCTGAGGAAGATGATACGGTTGATGACAGCGAAAAAGCCGCTGACGAAAAACCTGTGGCGGCAACCAAGAAAGCGGTCGAAAGCATCCCGCTGGTGAAGGGAGCTGCTGATGATGAAAATGCCGAAGATTCAAACCCGGCCCCGGCAGCAACCGCCACGGCAGCGGCGAAACCGGCGGCGGCAAAATCAAACGCGCAATTCATCAAGCCGGTTGACGGCGTCGTCATCGGCGAATTCGGCAACGATAAAAACGGCGGCGCTTTCAATGACGGCATAAATATACAAGCGCCGGAGGGCACGCCGGTCAAGGCGGCCAGCGGCGGCACTGTTGTATATTCCGGCAACCAGCTCCAGGGTTACGGCAACATGATAATTATCCGCCACCCAAATGGTTTTTTAAGCGCCTACTCGCATTTGAAAGAATTGGATTTGAAAAAGGGGCAAGCCGTCAGCCAGGGTGACATCGTCGGCCATGTCGGCAAAACCGGCAATGTCGATACGCCGCAACTGCATTTCGGCCTCCGCAAAGGCAGGGAGCCGGTTGACCCGAAGGATTATTTATAATTGTTTTCTAACGAACGCTCGGGCGTTCGCGTTAGAAAACACCGGCGGATGCGCCGGGCTGACGGCTCCGGGTTCTTATACGTAAGGATTGGAAATTCCGAGCGAGGTAAGAATTTTAATTTCCAGCTTTTCCATCTTACGCTGTTCAGACTTTTCCATATGGTCGTGGCCGAGCAAATGCAAAACGCCGTGCACGAATAGGTGCGTGAAATGGTCCTTGAAAGTTTTTTCCTGCTCAGCCGCCTCGCGCTTTATGGTTTCCAGCGCCAGCGCGATATCGCCTAGCATCCCCGGTTCGTTTTGTGGGAAGGATAATACATTGGTCGGCTTGTCCTTGTTACGGTATTGCTTGTTGAGTTGGCGGATTTTTTTGTCGCTGGTGAGGAGGATTGATACTTCTGCGTCATTGCGAGCAGGGCGAAGCAATCCAGAATGGAGGGTGAGAGGTGGATTGCCGCGCTTCGCTCGCAATGACGTTGCCAGCGCGGCCAGCGCAGATTCAATTATTTTTTCATACCCCGGCAGCGCCTTTTGCCAACGCGCATCGTCCACTGAAACCTGAAACCTGAAGCCTGAAACCTGCATCAAACCCAGCTGTCGCTGCCTTTTTCCTCGCCGCGTTCTTCCTCGCCGAACTGCTCATAAGCACTGACGATTTTGGCAGCCAGAGGGTGGCGGACGACGTCTTTTTTGGAGAACTGGATGATTTTGATTTCCTCGACATTATTGAGTTTTTCCAAGGCGTCGGATAAGCCCGAAGTTTCACGCTTGGGCAAATCTATCTGCGACAAATCACCCGTAATCGCCATGCGCGAGCCGATGCCGAGGCGGGTGAGGAACATTTTCATCTGCGTCGGCGTTGTGTTTTGCGCTTCATCGAGAATCACGAATGAGTTGCTCAAGGTCCGCCCGCGCATGAAGCCCAAGGGCGCAATTTCAATCTCGCCGATTTCCATGAGTTTGGTGATTTGCTCCTGCGGCATCATATCAAACAGCGCATCATAAAGCGGGCGCAGATACGGGTCGAGCTTGGCGGCCATATCGCCGGGCAGGAAGCCGATTTTTTCACCGGCTTCAACCGCGGGGCGGGATAATATGATACGCTCAACTTCGTGGTTAAGATATTTCTGCACGGCGGCGGCAACGGCCAAATAAGTCTTGCCGGTACCGGCGGGGCCGGTGGCCAGAGTTAAATCACGCGTCATTAAATTTTGCAGATATTCCTGCTGCAATGGCGAGCGCGGGATAATAACTTTTTTACGCGTCTTGATGGTGATTTCGCCGTCATGCATGGTGGATAAATCCGCCTGCGGCTCCTTGCCGTTCTTTTTGCCGTTTTTGCCTTCAGGTTTTTTACTCAACTGTGCCGAGGCAAAACGCAGCTCATCTTCAACTTCCTCACGGCCAATTGCATAGCCTTTTTTGGCTTTTACATAGAGGGTGTTGAGGATGGATTTGGCGATATGGACTCCTTCAGCATCGCCGGAAATGGAGACGATGTTGCCGCGCGAGGCGATGGCAACGCCGGTGTGCTTTTCCAGTAATGTGAGGTTGCTGTTCTGCTCGCCGAAAACTATGGGCAGGACTTTGTTATTGTCAAAAGTGATGTTGATGGATTGGGTCAAGGCGCCTGCTTTTTAAGTTAAGCGCGGTAATATAAAGCAACTTGCAGTGATGGCAACTAAAACTGTCACCAGTGTTTGTCACGGTGTGACATTAGGCGGCCCGCACCATATTGTTTTGGATAATTTCACCGCTCAGGCCGTTTTGCTGGGCTCCCGTGATTACGACGGGGGCGATGGCGCCGAAAAATTCTGGGGCGCTGGTAAGATGGACGGATTGCATATATTCGGTTTTGCCGAGCAATTGGCCTTCGTGTTTGCCTTTGCGGTCGAATAATACCGGCATGATTTTGCCGACGGATTTTTGGTTGAAGGCAAGTTGCTGGGCAAAAAGCAATTCCTGTAAACGCGCCAGCCGCTCCACTTTCATTTCCTCGGGCACCGAATCGTCCATCACCGCGCCGGGTGTGCCGGGGCGGGGGGAATATTTGAAACTGTAGCATTGCGAGTAATTGACCTGTTTTACCAGCTCCAAAGTTTCCTCAAATTCCGCCTCGGTTTCGCCGGGGAAACCGACGATGAAATCTGATGAGAAGGCAAGGTCGGGGCGGGCTTGGCGCAGGCGCGAGATTATGTCGAGGTAGAAGGCGGCGTCATGCTTGCGGTTCATCATTTTGAGGACGTTGTTGGATCCGCTCTGGATCGGCAGGTGCAGGAACGGCATGAGTTTGGCGCAATTGCCGTGTGCTTCGATAAGGTCATCCTGCATGTCGCGAGGGTGCGAGGTCATGTAGCGGATGCGCTGGATTTGCGGCAGTTCGGCGATTGTGTGGATTAAGTCAGCTAGTGTTTTGCCGTCACCGTGATAGGCGTTGACGTTTTGGCCGAGCAGGGTGATTTCGACGGCGCCGCTATCGGCCAGGCGCTTGGCTTCGTCGATTATTTCGGCGAAGCTGCGGGAATATTCGGCGCCGCGGGTATAGGGGACGACGCAGAAAGTGCAGAATTTGTCGCAGCCTTCCTGCACGGTGAGGAAGGCGGAGGCGCCGGGGTTTTGGCTGGAATGGGGCAGGGCGTCGAATTTTTCCTGCGGCGTGAAGTCGAGCGCAATGGCGCGGTTGGCGGCGCGGTCGGCCTTGGCTAATAATTCCGGGAGTTGGTGGTAGGCCTGGCTGCCGACAACGATATCGACAAACGGCGCGCGCGCCATGATTTCCTCGCCTTCGGCCTGCGCGACGCAACCGGCGACGGCGATGGTCATTTTGCGGTTCTCAATGGTTTCCAGCCGCATTTTTTCCTGCCTGATGCGGCCAAGCTCGGAATAGATTTTCTCTGATGCTTTCTCGCGGATATGGCAGGTGTTGAGGATGACCATGTCGGCATTGATATAGTCGTCGGTGAGGCTGTAGCCGACAGTGGCCATGACATCGGCCATTTTGTGGCTGTCATAGACATTCATCTGGCAGCCATAGGTTTTGATGTAGAGTTTTTTTGGCGGGTGCGGAGGGCATGTGGGTTTTCTAGCCGGAAACGCCGGGGAAAACAACATAAACCAGCACGGCCGGGAATGCGTGGCATAAATTTAGCCAAACGGGCGACGGCCCACATTTCATGAAATGTGGAAATGTGCAAATATGGAAATGCACATTTACGTAAATACTGAAATACGTATTTCAGTAAATCAGTAAGCCTAGAGCAAAGCTTAAATATATAATGATATCTTTATATAAAGATATATTGATATCAAGATATCATACTGTATCATATGTTTTTTATATCGCCATATATTGTTTTGCCTTAATGCTAGCGTTAAATACACACGCGTGTGTTAATTTCGAGTTTGCATAAGCTTTGTACATGAATCTGCGGATGCGCTGTTCGATACCCGGATAAACCCGGCCCGTCCATTTAGGCATCACCTGGACAATCATGATTCTACAAAACTTACCCGGGATCTCTAAGCCCCCACCTCCGGCTTCTTAGAGCAACCGGCGGCAATTCCCATTATAACTCCCGCGTACCCGCACATGTCAAATTAACCGTGCAATTATTTTTTCCGCCAATAAAAAACCCCTCGCTAAAGGAGGGGTTTTAAATTATTTAGCGGTTGCCCGGCTAAGCTTTGAACTCCGCGTAATCGTAGCGGATTTCATATGGTTTTGAGCTGCGGATTGGCTCATCATAGAACGGCACGATAGTATTGCCCTTCTGCGCGCCGGAAGTGCCGATTTCATGGTAAACTATGCGCGGGTCGCCGATCCTCATTTCAGTATAGCCATCGGGTTTGTCAACCGGGGCAACCGTTGCCGCCTGCTGGTGGTGGAGATGGTGATGGTGGTGTTTACCGGCCGCCGGGGCGGCATTGGCAACTGATTGTGCCGGCGTTGCATTTGCAGTGGTTGTTGTGGTGCTGGTAGTGGTCACCGTAGTGGTGCCGCTAGCGCTTACCGAAGCGGCGAGTCCCGCGGCAAGTGCGAAAGTGGTGGCGAAAGTTGTGATGGCTAGCTTGTTCATTTTATCTCCTGTTTAATTCTTTAGCGGTCAATATATGTCACCGGCCTTATCACCCTGTCATTGTCGTCTATGGCGCGGGGTGGCGGGTTATATGCCGGTTCCTCGACGCTATAAAAAACATTTGGCTGGGGCGCTGGCGCGGCTTCACCATATTGGTTGCTTTTATAAGCTCGTGGATTAGTTAAATAAGGATCCTGGTAATTGGCAAGGTTTTTATTGCTATAATCGGCTTTAACCCCGGTTGCGCTGTAACTAGTGGCATCTGTGTTGCCCGTATCCCTCATATTGTCGCCGTTGGCGTAGGAATTACCCGCAATTGCGGCGAGCGATAAAGCTATGACCAGGAATTTTCGCATAAATATCTCCAGAATATCTCCAGTTATTGGGCGTCGGTTGAATTGGTGGCGTTCGGGTTAACCTTGGAATTGACCGAATGCGTGCCGCGGGTGACTTTTACCGTGCTGGTCGCATTGGCGGCATTCGGCGTGACGCCCGCTACCGCTGCCGGGTTCGTGTCAAGCCCGTTGCCCGGCGTGGTGTTGGCAACCGGGTTATCGTCCCGGCCGGTGTGGTTATGCGCCGGTACATTAGGGTTGCTGCCTAGGCTTAAGCCGGTCGGCGAGTTATTGGTGGGCGTGCCTTGCGCGGTGCTGCTGGCGGTGGTGTTGGTGTCAACGGCATTGGCTGACGCGGCGGCCAGCATTGCAGCAGTGAAAATGGCGGCGGTTGTGAAAACTTTGTTCATAAAATCCTCAGTTTTTGGTTTTAATTGTGCTAGTTTATAATTTACTATGTATAAGGATTCTATAAATAATTAAAGCTGAAATTATCAACTGCGGGTATTTAAGTCAATGAGCGAAAAACTGACCATAGCCATCCCCAAGGGCCGCATCGGCGAGGAATTGCTGCCGGTGTTCACGCGCATCGGCCTGGAAATCGAGAAGGATTTTTTTGACGAGGGCAGCCGCAAGCTGGAATTTGCGACAAATAATAAGGGTGTGAATGTTATTCGCGTGCGCTCATTCGACGTTGCCACATTCGTTGCTTTCGGCGCGGCGCAAATCGGCGTCGCGGGAAATGATGTGCTGGAAGAATTTGATTATGCCGAGATTTATTCGCCGATTGATTTGGGAATTGGCAAATGCCGCCTGTCAGTGGCGGAGCTGAAGGATTTGGCGCAGAATGACGACCCGCTTACCTGGAGCAATGTCCGCGTGGCGACGAAATACCCTAACCTCACCAAAAAATATTTTGCCAAACGCGGCGTGCAGGCCGAGTGCATAAAACTCAACGGCGCCATGGAGTTGGCGCCCAAACTGGGCCTGTGCCGGAGGATTGTGGATTTGGTCAGCAGCGGACGGACGTTGCAGGAAAATGGGCTGGTGGAGATAGAGAAAATATTGGACGTAACCTCGCGGCTGATTGTGAACCGCACGGCGTTCAAGACGCGCAATGCCGAGATTTCGGCATGGGTTGAGAAGTTTTCGGCTTAGTGCCAGTTGCGGGATTGGTGGATGACGGTAATGATATCAATTGAACCGTGCCTGATTCTATAGGATAGGAAATAATTATTACCAGGAACAATTAATTCTCTGGTGTTTTTTCTTCTGCCTACTCTGCCCGATAACGGGAAATTTATAAGCAGTTTGCTAGCCTAACGAATTCGCTTAATGGTTGTGCTGGCAGCTTTGGGATTATTTTCAGCAATATATTTATAAATTGATTCAAGGTCGTCCCTTGATTCAGGCGTCCAAATAATTCTCATTATGGTTTTATATTATGGCGGCGGTAGAAATCCTCAAAAAATTCTTCATGCTCGGTGCCTAACCCAGCTTCGGATTCAGCATAGCCTCTTTCAATTTTTTCCAATATTTCCTGCTCGCGCTTAATATATAATTGCAGCGCTTCGTTGACGATATAATTTCTTGAGCGCTCAT
>Ga0206942_1027_pt2 | contig 46054 bp, 35 predicted proteins | sample Alteio_BWOrgHeat_6_FD_153253 | JGI IMG/M metagenome (GOLD analysis project Ga0206942, IMG submission 153253) | Enriched cells from forest soil in Barre Woods Harvard Forest LTER site, Petersham, Massachusetts, United States -... | ecosystem: Environmental > Terrestrial > Soil > Temperate forest > O... | reverse complement strand
GAATCCATCAGAAGAACACCTGATAGCATCCGCACATTCTTTCTGCGCATTGTTGCGCCATGGCAAGGGTATTACATTGGCTGGCGCGTCTAAAGGGCGGTTCTTCACGGTATCATTTTATCCCAAGAGGTCAAAAACCCGGCGTTTAATCGTCTTATGAAAGCTTTTTCCAACTATATCATTTTTGCTTCGTTTTTTGGCGCAAGCCTATGTGGAGCGCAACAAGTTGCGAGCGGCCAATCTTCGGTCACGCCGCCTACGCCCTATTCTGTCGTGGCGAGCGGTGCAAACTCGCGGGTATGGGAGCGGACCCTAAATGTGCAAGGACCGAACGGCCAGTCAACCAGTGAGATTGAGCGATTTACGGAATTAGCGACGGGATTAAACTATCAGGACCCAACCACGGGCCAATGGGTTCCGTCACAAGAAGAGATCGAGGTCCTGCCGAACGGCACTGCCGCCGCTACCCAGGGACAACACAAGGTTTATTTTCCCGGCAATATTTATCAGGGTGAGATTGAATTAGTGACGCCGGATGGAATCCAGCTTCAAAGCCGGCCCATGGGCATCAGTTATGATGACGGCGCGAAGAATGTTTTTATCGCTATTTTGACAAACTCCATAGGACAATTGGTCAGTTCCAACCAGATTATTTACCCCAATGCCTTTGAGGGCCTGGATGCAGACTTGCTTTACACGTATACCAAATCCGGGCTGGAACAGAATATTATCATTCGGAGCATGCCACCCTCCCCAGCGGCCAGTGGTTTGAATCTCGCGACGACGCGGCTCCAGGTTTTGACAGAATTCTTTGATCCGCCGAAAACAGCGGTGAGCACAACCCCGATACCGAGCCAGGGAGGGATTGCGCTCAATGACGAATCTTTGGATTTCGGGGTGATGCGCATGATGCAAGGGCGGGCCTTTCTATTCGGCACGGATGCCAGCGACGCCGGAGTATGGGTCGCCAAAAGTTGGGTGCAGATCGATGGGAGGCAATTTCTGGTGGAAGAGATTCCTTTAGCGGCCCTGGCGAATCAACTCGCTGCATTGCCAGCCCCGCAAATAACCCAAAAGGCCGGCGCGTTGCCGATGATAGCATCACACACGCTACAGTTGCCTCCGCAACACCTGGCCAAAGCCAGTCCATTCGCTCTCCCGATGCAACTGAGTCAAAATGCTTTTCCCTCCAAAGGGCTGGTCTTTGATTATCAGACGCTCTCTGCAAACACGACCAACTATGACTTTCAAGGCGACACAACTTATTACATCAGCGGCAATGTGATTTTATCGGGAACGAATAATATTTTCGAAGGCGGCACTGTCATCAAGTACGCCCGCGGATACGGCATCACCCTTTCGTCTTCGGCCGCAGTGAATTGGGTGACGGGAGCATATCGCCCGGTGATTTTCACCGCGGTCGATGACAATGCGGTTGGCCAGGCGATCACGGGGTCGAGTGGCAGCCCATCGGGATATTATGCCAACGCGGCTTTGGATTTTGCCGGCACAAACATCCCGACGATTTCCCATGCCCGTTTTGCCTATGTCCAAACGGGTGTGATCACAGCGGCGGGAAACTCTGTTCCTTATTTCTATGACGATCAATTTGTCCAATGCCAATATGCGGCGCAGTTCAATGGCAGCACGATCTATTTGCGCAATACGTTGTTTGCCAACGTGCAAACCAATTTTGTCAACGTGGGGGCCACCAACTTGAATCTTCAGAATGTTACCTTCAATAACATCACAGTGTTGGCCACGGTTTTAAGCGGGACTCCGAATCTGTTCCTGACGAACTGTATTTTTGCAAATGTGACCAACTATGGGCCGGTCCTGACCAATGGCGGGTATAATGGATTTTATAACAGCACATCGTTTGGCGCTAATTCGCAGACTTCAATATCCAACCCATTTCAGACTGTTGGCGGCGGCGGCTACTATCTTACCAACGGCGGCAATTTTCTTAACGCGGGCACGGCAAATATCGACCCAGTCCTACTGGCAAGCCTTGGGAACAGGACGGTTTTCCCGCCAACGGTTTATTCGTTAGTGGCTCCAAGCAGTGATTTAAACCTTTCCCCAGTGGTGGCGCGGGATGATTCAGGGAATCCCGACCTGGGATATCATTACGATCCGTTGGATTATGCTTTCGGAGTCGTTTATTGCACAAATAATATTTTCATCAATCCCGGGACGGCAATCGCTTTGTTCACGCCCACCAACCCGGCAGTTTATGGTTATGGCATTGGACTCAATGATGCCGCGCAAATGGTCTGCCAGGGCGAGGCCAACCAATTGATCCATCTGGCTGTATATAACGAAGTACAGGAAAGCGCGGGAAGCTGGTATGAACCCACTTATGCCCTCGTGACCGATTCATTTGGGGGAAGTCCCGGTCCCATAATTAATTCTCGATTCGCCGACTGGTCAGTCCCGGCGCAAGATGCCTCCCTGGCCAATTTGGATAATTCCGGCATCGACGCCTTTTCTGATTCTCAATTTCATGGCGGTCAATTTGATGTCGAATATCAGTCGGTGAACATAACAAACTGCCTCTTTGAGAGGGTGGACGTGGAATACACCCCAAATGATGGAAATACCCCATCCATCATCAATAATTCATTTTGGAATGGCACATTTAACTTCCAATCGACCGTCACCAATACGCCGGTCAAAAACAATTTATTCGACCAGACGATCATCCCGCCGCCTGTATCGCACCGAGTAGGCGCAACACACGTAATCTATCTGGCGAGTAATGCCGGGCATAATGCCTATGTCACCAATGGCAATACGTTGGACCCGGTTTTCCCCTCGGATGTCATTTTGAGCAATTCGCCGGTTTATCAAAGCAGTTGGTTTGGAAATTATTACCTGCCACCTGCCAGTCCGCTGATCAATGCGGGGAGCACGACGGCGGACCAGGTGGGGCTTTACCACTTCACCACTCAGACCAACCAAATTCCCGAAACCAATTCGATTGTGGACATCGGTTACCATTACGTGGCCACGGACCAATACGGAAATCCGCTGGACAGCAATGGCGATGGCATACCGGATTACCTGGAGGACCCGGCCGGGAACGGTTCGGGTAATTGGAATGCGACTATGTTTTTGAACGTGCTCATAACCCAGCCTCAGAACGGAAGCACAATTCCATAAGTTTTTTATGCAAATACTACATCACAATGTTTCCCGACCGCGAATATTAGTCTGCTCGTTATCGCGGTTTATCACATTGGCTATTTTGTTTGTCGGCATTTCTCATCTTTTTGCCAACGAAACCACTGAAAATTACACACAGCGGCTGCTGAATTTGAGATACTTTGAGCAAAGGCTTGTTTGGGTGGGTTCCGCTACCCCAACAGACGTTGAATCGAAACAGTTATACGAAATATTTGATATTGGGCGGACAAATCATACCGTTGCCATGGACCAATTGGAGACATTCATCCAGCAGCATCCGCATTCATCGTGGTTGCCTTCGCTGGGGAGCAATTTGGGGATGTATGATTTTAACAACGGTTATTATTCGCGAGCGATGGCCCATTGGTCGGCTGCCTGGGATGCCACCCACGCGATGACTGACCGGGACGGGAGATACGTCGCGAACTACGCGCTGGTCCATTGGTTGCAGTTGCTGGCCTCGCTGGGGCGATTGGACGAATTGCACACTTTGTTCACAGAAACCCAGAACCGGACATTGGATCGGGGGCCTTTGCAACACTTGTATGACAATGTTAGAGAGGGTTACGCTATCATGCACGCGCACCCCGGTGTTGCTTATCGTTGCGGAACTTTTGCCCTGGATTCAGTCGCGCGGACGATGTATGGCACAAATTATAATTCCAAAGCAATTATGACAGTGCCATCGCCAGCGACTGGATTTTCAATGGCGACATTAGGGCAATTGTCTGACGAGAATCACCTGGGACTTGTGCCGGTTCGCAGGGTGTCTGGAGACGATTTGGTTGTCCCATCGGTCATTCATTGGAAAGAAAACCACTATGCTGCAATTGTAGGGAAGCAAGGGGATCGCTATGAGGTTGTGGATCCGACATTTCGCAGATCAATTCTAATGACGGCGGAAGCGATTAATGCGGAGGCAAGCGGGGAATTCATGGTTCCGCAAAAACAACTCCCTGCTGATTGGGTCTCTTTGGATAATCATGATGCAGCTCAAATTTATGGCAAAGGATATCCGTATGTATTTTCAGACCAATATGATTGCACGTGCAGCAACTGCCCATGTCCCAATGGGCCAAGTGACAACCACAATTTTGGCAATGATTTTGGACCCGGTCTCCACGGCTGCTCGACATGTAGTATTTCGGCCGGTGGTGGAGTGGGAGCGATGCCCACATGGGAAATTTCCGAACCTTACATAAGCCTATGGCTGAAAGACAACCCTTTGGGATATAATACGGCCAGGGGGCCATCCATTGCCTTGAACTTGACCTGCAATCAGCGCGATATGCGCCCGCGTGACCCGTTTGTTTTTGATTCAGGTGTTAACTGGAACTGTTCATGGATTTCCTATGTAAACGCCGGCGACGTGTTGGACTCGGGGGAAGACCCTACAAATTATCCCGTGACGGTTTATCTGCCTGGCGGCGGCCAGTATGGATACGCCAACTCCGGCACCTCCAGCTCAGAAAATTCTGATAATTGCGTTCCTGATGGCCAGACATCGGACCCGCGCAGTAAAAACAGGGTATTGGCGGTGAAAAATGGTGCCGGCCAACTTGTTGAATATGAAATGATCCATCCTTCTGGAGCCGTTGACATATATGGAGAGACAAACGTGGATGACGCAGGCAATTTGGACGTCTATCTTACAAAGCAAATTGCCCCGGATGGCCAGGCAACCACGTACATTTACGATCCACTGACAAATGAAATCACATGGACTGTGATAACGCTTGAATCAGACGGTTTCACACTGGAAACAAACGCCGTAACCGAACCGGCCGTGCGTTTGCGATATGTGGTGGATGCTGACGGACTCACCAACACCCTAAGTTACCTGACCAACGATTACAGTCCGGACCTTATCAGCCAGGTGACAGACCCTTTTGGGCACCAGGTTACGTTTCGTTATGATGACAATGGAATGTTGACCAACATGACTGACGTGGCGGGCATATCCAGTTCATTTGTATATAATAATTCCGGCGCGGTCACAAACCTGGCTACTCCTTATGGAACGACAACATTTACATATTTACTGGGTGGCATGAATCTTGGCACCAGCGGTGGCGACGATTCGTCAGACATCGAGCGAGCCATGGTCGTAACGGAGCCCAACGGCAGCCATGAAATGTGTGTTTATCGTGATGGATACAATGGAGATGGCATCAATCTGCCGAGTTCATACGCCAACTACCCCACAAATATTCCGCCAGGATGCGTTATCCTTACCAATGGCCTGGAGGCTGCCAATAGTTTTTATTGGGGCCGGCAGCAATATGCCGATCTGTCGGCAGATCCATTGGCTGCGGGAACTTTTGGCGTGCTAACCACAAATGATTATATGCTGGCGGACATGAAGAACTGGTTTGGAGGGGATGGAGAGTTGGATTCCGTATTAGATTTGCTCGTCGCCGAAAAGGATCCATCGCCAAATAATTCAACAGTGGGCGAGTTGACTTATTATGATTATCCGGGCAATCCATGGGACGGAGCGCCGTTAACTCATTTCCCGACCCTGGCTATCAAAACGCTTCCTGACGGTTCTGAATGGCATCAGGAAAACTTTATCGATCAATTTGGCAATAGCACCAATGTCGTTACGACTTATTCGTCAGGAAACACTGTTTCGACCCGGACGAATGCATATGTATATGCGGCGAACGGACAGGATTTGCTAAAGGCAATTGGGCCGGACGGCATCACCAATGCGGCGTATAGTTATGACAGCCAGCATCAGGTTCTGTCCTTCACAAACGCGGTCGGTGAAGTGACAAAGTATGCGTACAACACTAATGAACAATTGACCAACACCGCGGGGCCGAATGGGCTGGTGATCACCAATGGTTACGGCGGTGGCAATTATCTTGCCCTACAGGTTGCCATCGGTTTTTCAACCAACATTTATACCTACACGAACGGGCTGGTTTATACGCACACCGATGAGCGCGGCCTGACGGTCACCAATTCATGGGACCCGTTGCAGCGGCTTACAAATGTCGCTTATCCCGATGGGACGTCGATCGCCTATATTTACACAAATCTTGACCTGATCCGGGTGGTGGACCGAATGGGTTTCACCAATTCATTTTCTTACGATGCGATTCGCCAGAAGACTTCCGCAACAGATCCGCTGGGACATGCAATCCATTATGGCTATTGCGACTGCGGCGCGCTGTATTCGATCACGGATGCCTTAAGCCACGTGACTTATTTTATCCACGATAACCAGGGAAATCTTACGCAGACTTATTATCCCGATGGATATTCGATCACGAACACCTACAATTTGATCCGCCAACTGACGGTGCGGAGCGACAGTTCGGGATTGAACGTCAGCAATTATTACAACAACCAGGGATTATTGATCACTTCCAGCAATAATGTGGGGCGAGTCCGCGCCTTGGCCTACGACATTGACGATCGCGTCACCAACAACATTGATGCCAATAATGTGAGCGTGGGAATGGTGTATGATAATCTGAGCCGGATCCGCACCCGGACTTATCCCGATTCAGGCGTGGAGAAGTGGGGGTATACGTCGGGTTTTTCCGGGGCGACTTTCTATACGAACCAAATCGGGAACATAACGCTCTACGGTTATGACACGATGAATCGCAAGACCAATGAGATTGTGGTGGGGGTGACGACGAATGGTTTTGCATATAGCGGCGCGGGGGATTTGCTGACGTTGACGGATGGCAAGAGCGATGCGACGTCCTGGGGATATGATTCATATGGGCGGGTAACGAACAAGGTGGACACCACTGCGACGGCGATTTTGACTTATGGATATGATCCGGACAATCGGCTGACGAACCGGTGGAGCATTGCCAAGGGCGTCACAGTATATAAATATGATGCGGCGGCCAATTTGACGAATGTGGTTTATCCGGTCAGCCCGCAGATTTCCTTGAAATATGACGCGATGAACCAGTTGAGCAGCATGGTTGACGGGGTGGGGACGACGGTTTACGGTTACGACGCCGTGGGCCAGCTTTTGAGTGAGGGCGGGTTGTGGCCCAATGATACCGTGAGTGACATTTACAATAATCGTTTGCGCATGGAATTGAGCCTGGCTCATCCGGGCGGCTCGTCGTGGGTGGAGGAGTATGAGTATGACAGCGCGCGGCGGTTGGCGGGGGTGGAATCGGTGGCGGGCATCTTCTATTATTACTATGATCCTGTAAAGTTGCAGCGGGTGGATGAATTGAGCCTGCCCAATGGCGCGTACATTACGAACACCTTTGACAATGTTGCCCGAATGTTGAGCACGGGGCTGGTCAATACAGGTGGCACGAACGTGGATTCGGCAAATTACGGTTACAACACCGCCAGCCAGCGAACAACAGAGACCAATACGGCGGGTGATTATCGCAATTACACGTATGACAACGAGGGTGAGTTGGTCAAGGCGGTTGGGAAGGAGACGAGTGGGACAAGCCGTTTGCAGGAGCAATTGGGATATACTTATGATGCAGCAGGGAACCTGAATATACGGACCAACAATGCGTTGCTCCAATCGTTCAATGTGAACAATCTGAATGAGCTGACGATTGCGAGCAACACTGGCACGTTGACGGTGGCGGGGACAACGACCATCCCGGTGACGAGTGCGACGGTGAATGGTTCGGCGGCGAATCATTATGCGGATGCGACGTTTGCGCTGGGTGGGTTCACCCTGGCCAACGGGTTGAACACTTATATGGCCATCGGGACCAGTGGGGGCAATTCGTCCACAAACAGCGTGACGGTGAACCTGCAGTTGACCAACAATTACAGTTACGATTCGAATGGGAACCTGCTGAGCGATGGCAGGAGGATTTTCGCGTATGATGATGAGAACGAGTTGATTGCGGTGTGCGTGAGCAATGCCTGGAGCAACAGCTTTGCGTATGACGGCAAGATGCGCCGGAGGATCGAGCAGGATTTTTCGTGGCAGGGCGGGTCATGGGTCAAGACCAACGAAGTTCATTTCATATACGATGGCAATGTAGTGATTGAGGAGCGAAATGCCAATAACAGTCCACAGGTTAATTACACTCGTGGCAATGATTTCAGTGGCACAACACAAGGAGCTGGTGGGATTGGCGGGCTTTTGGCGAGAAGCGATTATAATCAAGAAACTCCCGGCGGTCCGACAGTGGCATTCTATCATGCAGATGGGAACGGGAACGTTACGTCACTGATGTATCCGAATCAGCAGCTTGCGGCGAAATATCTTTATGATCCATATGGGAATATGCTGGCGATGAGTGGGACATTGGCTGCCCTCAATCATTACCGATTTTCGAGCAAGGAATGGAATGATAATGAGGGGTTGTATTATTATCTCTACAGATTTTATGATCCGGATTTGCAGAGGTGGGTGAATAGGGATCCGATTGCGGAGATGGGTGGAATTAATTTGTATGGGTTTGTCGCCGAGAATTCCATTAATAACATTGACTTTCTAGGGCTATGGCAGTTAACGCTCCAATTTGGAGCGGGATTAGGTGTTAGATTTACTATTGGAAACAATGGCGGGCATGGATTGTTTAATGGTCAATGGAACGAAGGTGCCTATCTAGGCATCGGTGAGGGCTTTTCTGGTGACCTCGACATATATAACAGAGGTTGCCACAAAAAAGGGTCTAACTTAGGAGTTGAGGGGAGTGGTGATATTGGGTTAGGGCCTCATATAGAAGGAGAAGCTCATGTAGGGCCAGAATCTTGGTGGAATGCAAGTGCTGGATTCGGGGACTCGCCGCTTGGCATTTCGCGTGGGACTGAAGGATGGACTGTGCCTACGGTTGGAGCTGGTGAGTCAGCGGTTGTCGGGGTGGGAGGGACTTTCTACCATTGATATGCAATTTCTATTTTGTCATAAATGGTTGATTGCCAGATTGCTCATAATGGCAATCAACATCGGGGGAATTATGGCCATTCCACAAGAACGTTCGAATTTGGACTGGGGAGCTTGCTTTTTAATCAGTGTTATCTGGTCAGCAAGTCTATTTGCATGGTTAACGATGACTCGATCTAACCAAGATGTTGATTGGTCAGATCCTTATTCTTGGCGGAAACCGTTTATACCGATGAAGCGGTATCCATTACGGTTTTGGATTTTAATTTCATATTCGTTTATGTTAGCAGGCTTTACGGCAATGTTAGAAGATGTAATTGCTCAATCCAGTCACGAGGCTGTCGGTGGGACGTTCTTCTTCATAGGTTTATTTGTTGGGCTTGCTGTAAAAGTTTGGATTAAACAATTTGGACGCAATAAATAAAAATGAACTCAACGAGCCAACCAGAGCGCAAGATTTACGAATGGCGATTTACGATTTACGATTTGGAGATGTCCCGGTCAACCACGGAAACATTGCATATGGGCACTTGGACACATGTAGCCAATCAATTGCGGCACCTAAACAGGGAAAGTGAGGCAAACAACCAAAATGAATTATTGCTCTGATAAATACGGACTGACCCCTTTACGTACTGCGGACTGACCCCTTTATGGAAGAAAAACCCACAGACCGGCAAAGATGTGGCAAAACCTCGGCCACTAGGGCCACCGCCTAAAAGCCATCCAGATTGGTGATTTATGAAAAAAATTATACCTACCCTCAAGGAAGACTGGATCGTCGGAACATGGCAATACGACGCTGCAGTTAGTCCGGTAACTTTCACAATAAAAAGGAACACCCGCGGCTTTCAAATTCAAGCAATTGATGAGAGTGATGGGGAAGAACTGATTATTTCAAAGGTGAAGTGGGATGGCAAGATTTTAACTTTTGAAACGCTAACTCCTTCAAATAAGTGGCGTACAAAAAACTGTTTGAGGGTGATATCGAAGACTCAAGCGATTCACGAGTTTACATTTTGGGAAACTTGGAGCAAAAAGCCAACCAAAGTACATAAGATGCCAGCGAAGTGAACGTTTAAGCTAAAATGAACTCAACGAGCCAACCAGAGCCGGGGAAATGACCTTCAATTTACGATTGGCGATTGCCGATTTACGAATGAACTCAACGGCCCCGCCCATGACATTTCATCGCACTTGAATGAGGGGCGTTAAACATATGAGGGGCTGCCGCGGTTATGACCTTTTAAACCAAAACAACACTTATGACGCGATGAACCAGTTGACCACCATGGTTGACGGGGTGGGGACGACGGCTTACGGTTACGATGCCGTGGGCCAGCTTTTGAGTGAGGGCGGGTTGTGGCCCAATGATACCGTGAGTGACATTTACAATAATCGTTTGCGCATGGAATTGAGCCTGGCACATCCGGGCGGCTCGCCGTGGGTTGAGGAGTATGAGTATGATGGAGCGCGGCGGTTGGCGGGGGTGGAATCGGTGGCCGGCATCTTCTATTATTACTATGATCCTGTAAAGTTGCAGCGGGTGGATGAATTGAGCCTGCCCAATGGCGCTTATATCACGAACACCTTTGATAATGTTGCCCGAATGTTGAGCACGGGGCTGGTCAATACGGGTGGCACGAACGTGGATTTGGCAAATTACGGTTACAATACAGCCGGCCAGAGGACCGTTGAAACGAATACGGCGGGTGATTATCGGAATTACACGTATGACAATGAGGGTGAGTTGGTCAAGGCGGTTGGGAAGGAGACGAGTGGGACGAGTCGCTTGCAGGAGCAATTGGGGTACACGTACGACGGGGCCGGGAATTTGAACATTCGCACGAACAATGCGTTGCTCCAATCGTTCAATGTGAACAATTTGAATGAGCTGACCATTGCGAGCAATACTGGCACGTTGACGGTGGCAGGGACAACGACCATCCCGGTGACGAGTGCGACGGTGAATGGTTCGGCGGCGAATCATTATGCGGATGCGACGTTCGCTTTGGGTGGGTTCACCCTGGCCAACGGGTTGAACACTTATATGGCCATCGGGACCAGTGGGGGCAATTCGTCCACAAACAGTGTGACGGTGAACCTGCAGTTGACCAACAATTACAGTTACGATTCGAATGGGAACCTGCTGAGCGATGGCAGGAGGATTTTCAACTACGACGATGAGAATGAATTGATTGCGGTGTGTGTGAGCAACGCCTGGAGCAACAGCTTTGCGTATGATGGGAAGATGCGTCGGAGGATCGAGCAGGATTTTTCGTGGCAGGGCGGGTCATGGGTCAAGACCAACGAAGTTCATTTCATATACGATGGCAATGTAGTGATTGAGGAGCGAAATGCCAATAACAACCCACAGGTTAATTACACTCGTGGCAATGATTTCAGTGGCACAACACAAGGGGCTGGCGGGATTGGCGGGCTTCTGGCCAGGAGTGATTATGGTCAGGAGGCTCCCGGCGGTCCGACAGTGGCATTTTATCATGCGGATGGGAATGGAAATGTCACGTCATTGATGTACCCCAATCAGCAGCTTGCTGCGAAATACTTGTATGATCCGTATGGGAACATGCTCGGGATGAATGGGTCTTTAGCGGCCATTAATCACTACCGTTTTTCGAGCAAAGAATGGAATGATAATGAAGAGTTGTATTATTATCTATACAGGTTTTATGATCCAAATTTGCAGAGGTGGCTGAATAGGGACCCGTTGGGAGAGTTGGGGGGTATTAACCTTTATGGGTTTGTGGAAGATCGGCCAATTAATATGCTGGATTTATATGGTTTAAAGCCACTGACTGCTGATGATTGCAATAAGTTTTTGAGCGAGGCCTTGAATAATTTAAAACAGGAAGTTGGCTCTGATATATTATATGGAGTTTTAGTAGAGATAGCAACGGGGGCCACGGCTATTGTTGTAGTACCAATTACTGGAGGGGCCGGTAGCGTCATCGTCGTAGGTATCGGAGCAATCTATGGAATTTACGATACAGGTAGTATAATTGGGGATTATCTAGAACAAGCACAACGTATCCGAAATATGTATCAAAATTGTATGAACTCAGTCTGTAATGAAAAATAGTGAATGTAAATTATAGCGCAGCCAGTTGTTGTGTTTTTAGGCACAAAGCTAATCGTTTTAAACGTATTTAATAATTGCTAACTTAAATTACAAAGGAATATGAAAAAAATCCGCATTCTTATTTATATCCATATTTTTTTCTGGGTCAGTTTGGTTATTTTAGGTGCTTTTAAATTCTCGATTCTCATTTTCGGAATACCAATTCCGGTAGCATTATTATTTTGGACTTTTTCATTACCAATACTTTTAAAAATAACTCATAATGTTCATGTCGAATCCCAGTCCAAATTGATTAAGAACTATTTTTTTACCTTCAGTTGGGTTGCTTACAGCATGTTGCTATTTTCCATTTTAGTAATTTTTTTGGTTTTTTTTGTTAATTTCAACTCGCCAAGAAGGCCATAAATGAACTCAACGAGCCAACCATAGCACGGGTAGTGCCAATGAAATGAACGCTGGCGCAGCTTCTCGGCTATGAACGCGACACAAGGAAGCAAAGTTTGCCTACATCAACTGAACATCCCAACAGCTTGCCCACCTCGTACTGTTGTCCCGGTCAACACAAGGACGTGGTTTGGAGTTTTTTTCAACTCACAACGCCCGGTTCCTCCTTCGCACAAGGCTTCGGAGGACAGGTCGTTTTCGGTCAGGGACGCGACTGCTCCAGCTATGTAAATTTAAGGTTCCGTGAACGCACCATGAGCTTCAACTTAAAACGAAACGGGTGAGGCGATTTTACAATTCTCCACGCTTCATTTAAACGAAAGGATTACTGGCGCGGCAACTGCTCAAAACAAGAATTATGAAGAAATCATTGCAAGTTGCATTAGGCCTCCTGACGAGCGTTATGTTGTTTTGTGCAGGTTGCGCGGTCTATGCGCCGGGACCGGATGGCTATTATGCGTACGATTATTACCCGGATGTGGACGTCTATTATTACCCGGCGGGCGGGTATTACTACTGGAATGATGGTGGACGCTGGTATCATGGCCGGGATCTGCCGGCGCATTACACCATTCACGCGGAAAGTCGCCAATCATTCCAAGCCCATAGCACTCAGCCCTGGACAGAAAATCATGCTTCAGGGGGCGCTGGACATTCTTCTGGTGGCGAACATTCCTCCGGGGGTGGACATCCCTCGGGTGGTGGAGGTCATGGACATGACGATTGGGGACATTAATCACGCCTTCAGCACTTCAATGAACGCCTCTTGCGGGATGTTCACGTTGCCTATGGATTTCATCCGCTTTTTGCCTTCCTTCTGCTTCTCCAGCAGCTTGCGTTTGCGTGAAACGTCGCCGCCGTAACATTTGGCCGTCACATCTTTCCGGAAGGCGCTGACCGTCTCCGAGGCCACGATTTTTCCACCGATGGCGGCCTGGATTTTTATCACAAATTGCTGGCGCGGGATGACTTCCTTGAGTTTTTCGGCCAGGACACGTCCCCTGCCCTCCGCTTTCGTGCGATGCACGATGCAGGAAAAGGCATCCATCGGCTCGGTGTTCACCAGCATGTCCAGCTTCACCATGTCGCTCTCCATGTAATCAGCCGGCTCATAATCCATGGAACCGTAACCGCGGGTTATGCTTTTGATGCGGTCATGGAAATCGATCAGGATCTCGTTGAGCGGGATCAGCGCCGTCAACATCACGCGCTTGGCATCGAGGGTCTCGGTATGGTCCACGTTGCCGCGTTTCTCAGAGATGAGCGCCATCATGTCTCCGATATTTTCGTTCGGGCAAATCACGAACGTCTTGACCATCGGCTCCTCGATCTTTTCGATATAGGTCACTTCCGGCATGAACGCTGGATTATCGACCTGCTTATGCGTGCCATCGGTGAGATACACCTGGTAAACCACGCTCGGATAGGTGGCGATGATGTCCATGTCGTACTCGCGGCGGAGGCGTTCCTGCACGATTTCCATGTGCAGCAACCCGAGGAACCCGCAACGAAAACCAAACCCCAGCGCCACGGACGTTTCCGCCGAGTAAACGAAGGCTGAATCGTTCAGCTTCAACTTGCCCATCGACGATTTCAAATGCTCATAATCAGCGGTATTGATGGGATAAATCCCGCTGAAAACCATCGGATGGATTTCCTTGAAACCCGGCAACATCCCGGAAGGATGCCGGGCATCAGTGATGGTATCGCCCATCTTCACGTCGGCCGGAGATTTGATATTGGCGGTGATATAGCCGGTCTCGCCGGTCTGCAATTTTTCACGCGTGTAAGGTTTGGGATTAAAGCTGCCGACCTCCTTCACTTCGCAGTTTTTTCCCGAGTGCAACAATTTGATCTGCATCCCCGGCTTCACTTCGCCGTTGAAGACCCGGACATGCGTGACGACACCTTTGTAGGTGTCGAAATACGAATCGAACGCGAGCGCCTGGAGGCTTTGCGCGCCGGTGGATTTGGGTGCTGGAATGCGCGCGACGATGGCCTCGAGAATCTCTTCAATGCCAATGCCCTGTTTGGCGCTGGCGGGAATCGCCAATGTGGAATCAATGGCCAGGATGTCTTCGAGCTGCTGTTTGGTCAGTTCGACATTGGCATGAGGCAGGTCGATTTTATTGATGACCGGAATGATCTCCAGGTTGTGGCCGGCGGCCAGATGCATGTTGGCGACGGTTTGGGCCTCAACGCCCTGGGCGGCATCCACGATGAGCAAGGCGCCCTCGCACGCGCTCAAACTGCGCGAGACTTCATACGCAAAATCCACGTGGCCGGGGGTGTCGATGAGATTCAGCTCGTACGTCTCGCCGTTTTTGGCCTTGTACAGCATCGTGACCGGATGGGCCTTGATGGTGATGCCGCGCTCGCGTTCGAGGTCCATGGCATCGAGAAGCTGGTCCGACATGTCGCGCGTGGCGATGGTGCCGGTGCGGTGCAACAGGCGGTCGGAGAGCGTCGTCTTGCCGTGGTCAATGTGGGCAATGATGCAAAAATTTCTTATGTGCGCGGCGTCCATTTATTTCAAATCGAGCACAACAAGATAGCCGGAAAACGGGTGAAGAAAAGAAAATTCAAAACAGTATCCCGGCGCAGCCGCTGACCGGGTGCCCGGAAAGGGCACAAGATATCTGCGGCCAACATGGATTCCCCCATCTCGCATGTTATATTCGATGCCCTACTCCCGGTACGCCAGCTTCACGAGCCAATCCGCGAGGAAGAACAACAGGAGGCCCACGATGAACTCCGGCACGCCAAACACAAAATAGGTCAAGGCGCTGCCGGTGTTCGAATCACTGTCCTGGCTGGGAGGCCAGATGAGGTTTTCGACGAAATTATCAAAGCCGCTCCAGATGTCGTACAGCCCGTAAAGGAGCACGAGAAGCCCGATGGTGCGGACCGCTACGCCAAAAATATCAGAAGACTTCATGTCGCCCATAGCAGACCCGCCGGCACTTCTTTTGTCAATTGATTAACAGTGATAGATGCAAGCCACTCTGGATTCACAGAACCATCGCGTTGATTCGACATGCCGGGTTTTGAAACTTCATTATAAGGGGCAGATGACTGCCGCACTCCACGACGCAAGCGAATGCGAGGGCCAAACCGAATTTTGCGCCAGTTTGTGGAGTGCGCCAGTCCACTGGCGCTTTTAAAATGGAATTCATCGTTCAAAAGTCACAATCGGAGAATTATCTATCCAATTCGCATCGCCCTGAAGGCGAAATTCCATTTAACTTGCTGAAAAGTGATGAAAAATATTGTCTCGATCGGTTCTGCTTTAAGCGCAATTTTGCTGGCCGCTTCGCTGGCGGGCTGCGCGACCCACTCCAGCCCGCAATCACCACCCACCCTCAAGAGCGCTTACCAGAAATACTTCCTGGTCGGCGTGGCCATCAACCGCGACATCGCGACCGGCAAGGTGGCCGCGGCGGACAATGTCAATCGCACGCAGGAACAGGTGGACAAAGATGTTGCCCTGGTCAAGGAGCAGTTCGACCAGACTTCGCCGGAGAACGACCTGAAGTGGGCGCTCGTCCAGCCGCGTCCCGGTCCGGATGGCTATGAGTTTGGCCCGGCGGACGCCTACGTGAATTTTGGCCTGACCAACCACATGTACATCGTGGGACACTGCCTCGTCTGGCACAACCAGACGCCGAATTGGGTCTTTGCGGGGACCAATCCCCCGCCCTCCGCCACCTCGGACACGAATGCGGCGCCGGCTCGCGGTCCCGGCTTTGCGGGCGGGTTCGGCGCTTACAGGGGGCCGCGCGCGTCGCGCGATGAATTGTTGCAACGCATGCGCGATCATATCGCCACTGTGGTTGGCCGATACAAAGGACAGATCAAGGTCTGGGACGTGGTGAACGAAGCCGTCAATGATCGTGGCACGAACATCCTGCGAAACTCGCTCTGGGAACAGATCATCGGACCTGATTTTATCGCCAAGGCTTTTGAATATGCCCATGAGGCGGACCCCGATGCGATCCTGCGTTACAACGACTATGGCCTGGAAGACCCGGTCAAACGCAAAAAGTTCATCACTTTGATCAAGTCGTTGCAGGCGCAACATGTGCCGGTGATGGCCATCGGCACGCAAACGCACGTCAATGTTTCGTCGCCGACACGCAAACAATTGGACCAGGAACTGACGGACTTGGAGACACTCGGCCTGCCCATCCACGTCACAGAGCTTGATGTCAACGGCGCGCAACGCGGCCAGGGCGGTTTCGGCGCGGATGTCGGGAACAATGCCGCGACGACTCAGGGTGGCCTTGTAAGCGATGCCGACCAGCGCCTGGCCAACCAGTACGCCAATCTCTTCAAGGTATTCAAGAAGCATCATAAGTACGTGAAGGTGGTCACGTTCTGGGGCGCAAACGATGGCGTGTCCTGGCGGGCAAATGGGCATCCGCTGCTGTTCGACAAAAACGACCAGCCCAAGCCGGCTTATGACGCGGTGATCGACGTTGCTTTGGGCAAGAAGACAACAAAGTAATCTTTAAGATATGAAAATGAAACATCTGCTGCCGGCCCTGGCATTGGTCCTGGCAAACGTGAGCGCGTTTTCCCAGGACACGAACTTCTGGATCTTTGTGTGCTTCGGCCAATCCAACATGGAGGGTTACAATATGACCGGCGCCGCCGGTATCCCGGAGCAGGACAAAACCAATGTCGATGCCCGCTTCCAGGTTCTTGCCTCCGTGGATTTCCCCGCGCTCGCCCGCACCAAAGGCAATTGGTACACCGCTGTTCCCCCGCTCTGCCGCCCCAATACGGGGCTTTGTCCCCTCGATTATTTTGGCCGCACGCTGGCCTCCAATCTTCCGCCCAATATCAAGATCGGCATCGTCACCGTCGCGGTCGCGGGCTGCAAAATCGAGTTGTTCGACAAGACGAATTATGAGGCCTATGCCAACGCCCCCGAAAGGCCGTCGTGGATGAAAGGTATCATCAAAGCCTACGATGGAGATCCTTACGCCTACTTGTTGCAAACCGCGAAACAGGCCCAGAAGGACGGAGTCATCAAAGGCTTCCTGCTGCATCAGGGCGAGTCCAACACCGGGGATAAGCAATGGCCGATGAAGGTCAAAGGGGTGTACGACAACCTGATCAATGACCTTGGCTTGCAGGGCCAGAACGAGCCGCTGCTCGCCGGCGAAGTCGTGAATTCGGACGTGGGCGGCGTTTGCGGCAGTATGAACCCGATCATCGATACCCTGCCGCAAACGATTCCCAATTGCTACGTCATCTCTTCGACGAATTGCGAATGCCGTCCGCAGGACCATTTGCATTTCACCCCTGCAGGATACCGGGAGCTGGGAACGCGTTATGGATTGAAAATGCTTTCGGTGCTGGGGTATCCGGCCAAAATGTAAATTCGCGTTAAATCACGTAAAAAGTCGGAAAAGAGGGCGATTATAAGCACCTCCTCTCCCCAAACCCTCTCCTCCATCGGTGATAGAGGAGAGGGAGTTATCGCCTTCGAGCACATTGATAATTTTTTGGCTTTATCAGGCTTTATTAGCCTTGATTCGGTTTTAGAATGGGCCCGCAATCTCCACTCCTCTGCCCCCCTAAAATCGCTCATTACATTCATACCGTGTCATTTTAGAAGAATTAGAGAAGGTGTAATGTTGCCCAGAAACAAATTCGAACAGGAGAGAACTGAAAACCCACAAAAAGCCTGTCACCTTTTCGGCTCAGTTCGCCACTTCATTGCAACTATGATTAAAACCACAATAAATGCCGGTTTTGTAATCGCCATATAAATTGGTTATGCAACTCGCTTTCGTCATCCTTCAAAGCATTCTCCTCGTTGTGTATTTGACGCAGGACACGGTCAACCTGGCACCGTTCAATAATCTGCCGGCGCAAGTCAGGCACATCGGTTGGCCCAAACTCATTGTCGCCACACTGATCATGTCGGGCCTCATCGCCTATAATCTTTATCTGACGATTGAATACCGCGGAGCGGCTTTGCCGACGGGCGCCAAAATATACTTTTGTGTTTGGTGGGGCGTGACGATGCTCGGAATGTTTACGTCGTGGTATAAGCCATATTTTTTTGGGCCCACGCCGAAGGAATTGGAGCAATACCACAAGTATTTTTCCGGCACGCACACAATTCTGCCGCCACGCCACGGTTACCCCGGCCCCAACACCCTTCACCTCGTCCTCCACGCTGTGGGAATCCCATGCGCAGTGCTCGGTTTCCTGAAAGTCGCCGGAGTGTTTTAGCACTCCTGAACAATTTTCCCCTGCACTGCAAGTCCAGGCCAGAATCCTGAAAGTAAGTTTTATAGCTCTCCTCACCCAAACCCTCCCCCATGGAGAGGGCTTATCCCAAGTCCGTCACTTGACGTACGAGAGGTCGAATCAGTCGGATTAGGTCGGATTTTAATAGCATGGAATCGTTAAAATGTTGAAGGGTTGAAGCGTGGAAGTGAGGCCTTAAATGTATATTCGCGTTATTGCCCAGAAACAAAATTGAAATGGATTGATGGATGGCCGAATTCCGGCATTTCTCTGGATATTCAGGCGATGAGACAATAGAATCGGGTATGGACCTGAGCAAAACCATGTCTTGTCCAAAATGCGGCCGGGTTGTGGCCGTGACCGACCAGTTTTGTTCCGGCTGTTTTGCGCCGCTGCGGCGGCCCACCTTCTGGCGCCAGCTCGTTTCGTGGTTTCAGTCCAAATCCAATCCCGGCACCTATCCGATAGACATTAATAAAACTGGGAATTTTGAAATCATGGAGAAATCGGAAGATCAGCATGCCTATCACAATCCGGTGGAAATGACGCGCGAACTTCAATCCAAATCGGAACCCTATGTCCATACGACGGTCATTAAAAAGACTGAGACCTTTAAGATCATTGGGAAATCGGGAGAGCAACATACCTATCACAGTCTGGCGGAAGTGCCGCCAGAACTCCGGGACAATTGCGAAAAGCTGGAGGCCGAGGCCATAAAAGAACTGCTTTCCAGCCAACCCTCCGCCGATGGATCGACCCCGGCGCGACCGGGAATGACCATCCGGCAGAATACAATGGTGATCAAAATCAAAGACCGTACCGGAAAGGAGCAGACATATCATTCAATCAATGAAATGCCGCCGGAGGTGAGGGCCACATTCGAAAAAGCGCGGGCGGCGCTCGGCAATCCGGCTCCTGGGGATAATCAATAATCAGAAACCGCTAATCTTCATAATTTGTAGCCATTTGCTTGGATTTGAAAGCGGCAGCCGCCTTTGTTGGGAAACTACGGCGGGCCAAGAAGGGCTGCCGCACTCCACGACGCTACTGCGACTGCCGTGTGTCTTGATATGGTTGCGGCCCAGGCATATTAGGTTCATTTTTGCCCACTTGTCCGTCATGGCCTTGGTGACGACGGATCCGTAGTTGATAATAATGTCTTTGCCACCGGAAAAATCATCTCCTCCCATAACGCATATTCCTTCGCCGATGGATGCAACCCGTCGGCTGCCGTCAACGCCGGGTTATTCTTCATTCCCTGGCTCAGGGCAAACAGATCCACCACCTGCAATCTCCGCGCCGCTGCCTCTTGTTTGATGATATCGTTGAATTCGGTGAGGCCCTTGACCGCATCCCGGTCGCCGACAAAGAGTCTGCCCGTCGGCGTCACGGAAAAATCGGGGATGGTCACCAGGAATACCCGGTTGGTATCGGGGATGACCTGCTGCACCGCGTCCAGCAATACGCGCAGCCGATGCTGAAAGGTCTGCACGTCCACTCCCTGCACCCAGTCATTCACCCCGATCTGCACCGATGCCAATTGCGGTCGCGCTGTCCGCCAGACCGGCAGTTCGTCATCGATCGCCTGTTGCGTCGTCCAGCCCGTCCGCGAAGGGTTCGCCACCAGCTTGACGGGTATGCCCGCCTTTGTCAGGTGCCCCGCCAGCAACGCCGGCCAGGCTTGGTCTGGCGACGCTCCTTCGCCGATGGAATAAGAATCGCCGATCGCCGCATACCGGATGGGAGCCACGGCCAATCCCGGGCCGGAAGGTGCGGCGATCACTGTCAGGATGATGATCCCTGCAATCAGTGCCAGGCAGATGCAAATGACTTTCTTCAAAACTTTTGCCGAAGAAGGCGAAAAGAGGTTAACCGCGAATCGACACAAATAAACGTGAATTTTTACAGAAGAGAACAAAGGAAACAAAGTGGCGGGTGACGGGCGACAAGAAGGGATTGATGGATGTTTAGCTCCATCGGAGCGACCTGTTTGTAGATCAAGAAGCCCATATTTTTAGAGCCCCATTGGAGCGGCCGCTTCTGTTCATTCGCAGATGAGGCCGCTCCTGACGGAGCTATGAATTATTTATAGGACGGGTTCTACAAATAGGCCGCGCCTAACGGCGCTACGCGCGAATAAAAAATGGTTTTTACAGAAGGAAACAAAGAACAGGCGCGGAATGGATTTGTGGAAAAAGTGGCTTAATCAGGGCTCGACGGAGTTTCGCCCCACCGATTTACAAAAGAAAAGAGGCCCGGGCACTACTCCGGGCCTCTCAACGAGAACTAAGCGCTAACAGCTTTACAACACCGTTGTGGACGATTACTCGTACCAACAACAATATCAGGGTAACACAGACCCCTTCCCCCGCACGTCCCCAATACTGGGTACATGGAGAGGCGGGACTATATACTCAACAAACGCAGAAATATCACCAATGTTTATGCGGGGAAAATGCCTTGATTTTCTGGTGGCCGGGGTTCAGCTTCTACTTTAGGAATCATTCGATCTATGTGTAAAGGAACCTGGGTTTGCTTTAAGTGTCGTACAGCCGTCAGACGAGACACATGGCGGCTTGTCACGCACAAGAATCCATCGCTCGTCGGTGATGTCGGAGCAGGTCGAGTGCGATGTCCGCATTGTCGTAACGCTTGCCAGTTTCTTGGTCCGAGCATAGCCATCCCACCGAAGCGCGACTTACGGAGTTGGCAACGTCTTGAGTCAGACATCATTCATTTTCGTCTGGACGAGGTCGAGCACATCAAGAAAGATTCGACCCGGAAAAAACATGATATTGAGCAGCGTGTGCGTGATCTGAAAAGGCGTGCCCCAAATGTAGAGCGAAGCGCACTTATTAAAAAATTGCAGAAGGATTTGCCATGATGCCGAGCAAGTCTCCGGAGCCAAGCTGATTTCACTTTTTCCGACGTGGCTTCTTAACAGTTTCTTGGCTCCCTTAGCCGCCGCCAAAGAATCAGGGATGCCAAAGGCGCGATGGGTCAGGACAAAACTCGTGGCCGCTGTTCGTCGCGCTTAAAAATATTCGATGAAAATTAAACGATACAAGGATCTGAGCAGGCGTCAGAAAATAATATGCATCGTTTTAGTTGTCCTGATTATTATCATGTTGGTTTCAATGCTTCTGCCCGCTCGTGGGTGATTAAAATCAGGATACCGACAAAAATCCAAGTGAAAAAAGAAGCCTCAAAACACCCTCGAAGTTGGGAATGCCGCGCTACGCACGGGATATGCCTTGATTTTTTGATGGCTGCGGTTCAGGTTTGAAATGTTGGGCGGCATTCGTTGTTGAAATTTACCCTGATGAGAAAAGAACCAGGCAAATTGAGAATTTTTCTGCTCGTTGGCGGTTTTGTGTTTTTACTGACACTTTTTGTGGAGGGTAGTTCGAGACGTTATCCTCACCCTTTTTTCACGCCATTAGTCGACATTCAAACCAACAAATTGCCCTTTAGTATTACTGCCGGAGTGATTGCCGGTTTGTACTTCGCATTGAAAAAGCGACCATAGTTGAAACGGTTTGACTGAATTGGTTCAACCCCGCTGGGGTAGAAAAATTGGGAGATACGTTATCCAGGGTAGTCCCGAAGGCTTTCGGGCCAACCATGGGCTGAATGATTGAATCCCGTTGGGATTCAAAATTCACGGACTTGTATAACTCCGACCTTCGCTAAAGCTACAGTGCGGCAGGCGTCCCTCCGGGGTATATGCGGATCGCGCGTATCCGTTTGATTGATTCTCACGATCTACTATCATCGCGATAGAACTGGTTATACTGTGCTTTTAGCAATGACATGAAATCCCTTACCCTTGCAGCGGCTTGCGCCGGAATTCTGCTGCTCCTTTGCCGCGTCGTGTCCGGGCAACCTGTGGTGGCTCCTGCCAATGCCGACACGGCCTGGAAGCAATTGCAGCAGGCCGCTGTTTTGTCCGTTTCGCAACAGACTGATGAACAAGTGGCCGCCGCGGCCATTGCAGTTTCGGAAAGGGCCGAAACGTTTTACACTAATTTTCCAGGAAGTTCCAATGCGCTGGCAGCAGGGATAATTGAATGCCATATGTTGGAAACGGCCTATGACCATGGAAACCAACAGGTGTTTGTCAAATGGCTCGATGCGCAAGCCAATCTGGCTCCGAAATTGCCGGCTGTTGAAGTCTATGATATCCGCCTGCCGGTCCTGCGGGAATTGATCAAACGTTATCCGCAAAAGGAAGGGTACTATGAGAAGTTGCTTTCTTTAGCAACGATGGTTCCTGAGGACAAGGCGCGGCCCCTTGCCAATGAGATTCTCGAAGACCCGGTTTCCGATGCCTTAAAGGACAAAGCACGCGCATTGCTTCGCCGCCTGGATAACATGGGAAAACCGCTCGACCTGAAGTTTACAGCAATGGATGAGCGTGAAGTGGATATAAGCCGGATGAAAGGCAAGGTGGTGCTCATTGATTATTGGGCGATGTATTGTGTGCCTTGTGTTGAAGCGATCCCCCAGTTAAAAGGCACCTACGAAAAGTTTCATTCCCGTGGATTTGAGATCGTCGGTATCAACGCCGATGAGGATGAGAGAGCGCTCACCCGTTATGTTCAGGAACATGAGTTGCCCTGGCCCCAATATTTTGAACGGCAAGGCCCGCAAGATTTTGAGGCTAAATTTGCCATTGATAGCCTCCCCACGCTATGGCTCGTGGACAAGAAAGGCAATTTACGTGAAACATCAGACGCCTTCCCGGACCTTCAAGGCAGGGTTGAGAAACTTTTGGATGAATGATTCGTTACTCGAAAACAACTGGGTCGTGAAAACGGCTCGCGAATACCCGCCGTTGCTAAAGCTATGGCGAGGCAGGCTGCTCGCCCCACCATCTCACCAAGAGTGCCTTCCTGTTGTCTCACCCCTCACCCTCGTTCCCTCTCCCCGTTGAGGGGAGAGGGAAGATAAAATCGGACACATCTTGTACCCCCCGGGTTGCGCTACTCTCGCGGCCTTACCCAAGGCTACAGATATATGGCCCCTACGGGGCTTTACAGAATGCCGCACTCCGCGCGGGAATAGAAATGAGAGAGTGAAACGATCGTTACCAATTCGTCAAGAGCCTCGACGGAAAAGACGGTCATTTCGCGTTACCGGACCAAAAGGACAATGACGATGATCAGCAAGATCAATCCGGCTGAACCGCCGCCGATCCAGATGACACTACCCAGCATGGGAAGCAAAAGGTGCATCGTATTTTTGGGATAGATTGCCTTTGGGCCAGGTTCAGTCAGCTTTGCTTCGGCGGCCGACCAGGAAGCCAACGAGGATTCCGACCGCGGCGCCAATGGCCAGGGCTTTGTAAGGATTTTCGCGCACGGCTTCGTCGGTGGCTTTCGCGCCGGCGACTGCTTTGTCGCGGATGTTGCCGGCCATTTCTTTGGCGTTATCCAGGGCGGCGGAAAGACGTCCGCGGGCTTCATCGATTTTTTCACCGGCCACATCGGCGGTAGCGGCGATCAAGGCGCGCGCATCTTCCGCGAGTGAGCTTTCGTGACGGTTTGCATGTTTATGTTTTTCCATAGTTTTGTTCTTTCTATTTTTCAGCATTGATCGCTTCAGGTTTTGGGAGAAACTTTCAGGACTGAATTTCTGCCTCCAAAGGGATTGGGCACAGTTTCCCGGGCCTGCGGGTCGGAGATCCATCGGCCGTCCACGATGAAGCAATATTCATAAGTGCCGGGCGCCAGATTTGTTTCCTTCCACCAATAACCGGCGGAGGCGTGCAACTCCTTGGCTTCGGGTTGCCAATGGTTGAAGGTTCCCGCGACATAAACAGTCCTGGCATTCGCGTCCCTGAATTCAAAACGAACCGGCACAAGCCTGGAGGCGGGATCCGGGGAATTGTTGTGATTATGATTATGTTTCATAACGATAAATGGGTTAATTTTTTTGTTTGTCCATCAAATCTGAAAATGACCGGAGTTCGGCATTTCTTGCAAATCCGGCTGCACGGCAGTCCGTTTGGCGATGCTCACCCGCCGCATTCAGGACTTTCTTCACTGTGCCCAGCAATTCTTCGGAGGTGTAGGGCTTAGGAAGGAGGGCATCAATATGCACCCCGGGATGCCAGTTCAACTCGTTCGTGGGCAACGTTCCGGAAGCCATGATCACTGGTATTGTCATGTGCGCGGCATGCAGTTTTTGGACGAGTTCAATACCGGTCACGTTCGGCATTTTGTAATCAGTAAGCAACAAGTCGTAAGCGTTGAGTTTAAGAGCGTCCCAGGCGATAGCGCCATCTTCGGCGACGTCCACGTGATAGCCGGAACTGCCCAGGACCTCTGCGCTAAGACGGCGAATATCGCCATCGTCATCCACCACGAGAATGCGTTGGCGGGAATTGGCGCGGTCTTTAAATCGTGTGCCGGTTGCCTGGCCTGGTTCGGATGTTTTTTGCGAGGTCATATCCAATTTTAAAAAATTCGGGAAGGCGAGGCGGCCGGGTACCTTTACGTTTCAGTGTAGGTTGAATTATTTTAGTGACTCAGCCCGCACTCGCGTTCCATTAGGAATGATAGCTTTTTGAATGCCATGGGGAATTTTTCCAAAACACTGGGTTATTACGGTTTTAGGACGCCAACAATGGGCAAACTGCATGATGGAATTGGAAAATCGGGTGATTTGCCGCGAGAACGGGTGGTGATTTAACCCCGTTGGGATCCCTTTTTATCTCCGCAAAAATTTGGCCACGGCTTCGGTACGGGTACGGACCTGCAGTTTTTCGTAGATGCGGCGGATGTAGGTGTGGACGGTTTCGTAGCTGATCTGGAGCTTGTCGGCGATCTCTTTGTACATGAGGCCCTGGCAGAGGAGGTCGAGGACCTGCTGTTCGCGTTCGGATAGGTTTTCCGCGCCCTGGGCGGGCGGCCCTTTCTGGAAGGATTGCACCACTTTGCGGGCGATGTGCATGGTCATTGGCGAACCGCCGCGTTGCACTTCCTGGATGGCTTCCAACAATTCCTTGGACGAGGTGCGCTTGAGCATGTAGCCGTTGGCGCCCGCTGCGAGGGCGTTGAAGATGTTCTCGGTGTCCTCGTAAACGGTGAGCATCATGACTTGCGTTCCGGGCAGGATATGTTTGAGCTTCTGGACGCATTCGACGCCGTTCATGCCGGGCAGATTGATGTCCATGAGCACGACGTCGGGTTTCACTTCGGGCAGTTCCTTGAGGGCTTCCTCGGCGCTGCCGTATTGGCTGACGCAACGGAAGCCGTCGGCGCGGTTCAACACCCGCGAGAGGGTTCCGCGCAATTTTTCGCTGTCTTCAACGATGGAAACGGAGATCGGCATAAATAACTTCAACCACGGATTAACACAGATGAACACGGATTTAAACTAATTTATTGCTCATCGGCTCGCGGGTACGCTCGCCCCACCAGATCATCAAGAGTGCCTTTCTATTGTCTCACCCCTCACCCTCGGTCCCTCTCCCCGTTAAAGGGAGAGGGAAGAAGCTATCGGACGCAATTACAAGATCATGCAGATTTGGTGATACCTTTTGCCCCTCCATTACGCATTGTTGGGTGTAGGCATTAAAAACATTGAATTATGAAACATAAAACAACAATCGCCATAGTGATCGCCGCCAGCGCCGTAGCCGTCGTGGCGCTGGCCGCGGTCGTGAAACATTCGGTAATCACCTCCCCCAAAGATTCATGGTTCACCGTGGATTCCGACGGGCTGCGCCAGTTGCCGGCCGGGTTGGATGTGCTTCGGCCCACGCATCTTGCCAGGGACAGCTCGAAGATCCGCCACGTGCCTGATGGAGAATCCCTGGCGCGCACCTCGGGCCGGAACGTCACGTTGCGCGACCTGTTGGCTGAAGCGTATGATTGCGATCCGGGAAACATCGTGCTTCCGCCGGGTGCAGTTCAGAGCCAGTTTGATTTCGTGGTCACCAAACCAAAACCCCGCGAACATTTGCGAGAGATCATCCGCAAGCAACTGGGTTACACGGCCCATCATGAAACCCGTGAGACGGCGGTGCTCAAACTTCAAGTGGCAAACGCGAGCCTGCCGGGTTTTGTGGTCAGCCCCAAGAGCGAAGACGACGACATCGAGTATACCAATGGATGGCTTTATTTCACCCATAAGCCTATCAGTGTGGTGGTGCATGGCCTGGAGGATGGGTTTGGCGAACCGGTGGTGGACGAAACCGGCATGACGAACAACTACGACTATTCGATGCCATGGGACTCAGGGGTGGCGCATGCGATGCAGACCGGCGCGTTCAGCGTGGGCGGTGTCGAAAAGGGCCTCAAGAGCATGGGCCTGGAACTTAAAACGGCCACGGAAAACATGGACATGGTGATCGTGGAGAAGAAACCCTAAACAGGCCGTTGCCAATCAAAAACCATTGTCTTACGATTTACGCACCAATCGAGAGGACCTATGAGCCAATTCAAATTCTCCTGCCCGCAATGCGACCAACATCTGCAATGTGACGCGCAATTTTCCGGGCGCGAAATCCAATGCCCCGCCTGCCAGAAACTCATTCGCGTGCCGGCCATTCCGGGCCAAACGGCCAACTACACGCCTGAATCGGGGAAAACCTGGGCCACGTTTGTGCCCCCGCCCAAACCGCCGCCCACTAAATGATAGAGGCAAAAGCCTTGAGCCTGGCTCCCCGCCCGGAACTATGAGCGAATCTCCCAACCGTGAAGAAGCCATTTTCGATGGAGCGTCGCAATTGCCGCCACCACATCGCGCAGATTACCTGAAACAGGCATGCGGCGGCGATGACGCGCTGCGCCAGCGCGTGGAGGCGTTGCTCAAAGCGAACGAGCGGGCCGGTGAATTCATGAAGGAGCCTGCCGCACCCGCCCGTCCCACGATCGTGCTCTCTTTTCCGCTGACGGAAAAGGCCGGTGATAGAATCGGGCATTACAAATTGCTCCAGCAAATCGGCGAAGGCGGTTGCGGGGTTGTGTATATGGCCGAGCAGGAGGAGCCGGTGCAGCGCCGCGTCGCGCTCAAGGTCATCAAGCTGGGCATGGACACCAAGAGTGTGATCGCCCGCTTTGAGGCCGAGCGCCAGGCGCTGGCGATGATGGACCATCCCAATATCGCCAAAGTCCTCGACGCCGGTTCCACGGAGAACGGCCGCCCTTATTTCGTGATGGAACTGGTCCGCGGCATCAAGATCACCGATTACTGCGACCAGAATAAACTGCCGACGATGGAACGCCCCAACCTGTTCATGCAGGTTTGCAATGCCATCCAGCACGCGCACCAGAAAGGCATCATCCATCGCGACATCAAGCCGTCCAACATCCTCGTCACGTTGCACGACGGCAAACCGGTGCCGAAGGTCATCGATTTTGGCATCGCCAAGGCCACGCAGGGACGGCTGACCGACCAGACGCTTTTCACCGCATTCGAGCAATTCATCGGCACACCCGCGTACATGAGTCCCGAGCAGGCGGAGATGAGCGGCCTGGACATTGACACGCGCACCGACATTTATGCGCTGGGGGTGCTGCTCTATGAACTGCTGACCGGACGCACGCCGTTTGATCCCAAGGAACTGCTGCAATCGGGTCTGGATGAACTGCGCCGCACCATCCGGGAGAAAGAACCGGAGCGCCCGTCCACCCGGTTGCGGACGATGCTCAATGCGGACCTGACCGCCGTGGCACAACGCCGCCAGGCCGAAGCGCCGCGGCTGATCCATCTGCTGAGCGGCGACCTGGATTGGATCGTGATGAAGTCGCTGGAGAAAGACCGGACGCGCCGTTACGAAACCGCCAACGCCATGGCGATGGACATCCAGCGTTATCTCGGCAATGAACCGATCACCGCGCGCCCGCCGGGAACGCTTTATCGTTTTCAAAAGCTGGTGCGGCGCAACCGCACGTTCTTTGCCGCCGCAGGCGTGGGCCTGGCGGCGCTCGTCCTTGGGTTGGTCCTGTCGTTGTACCTGTTCGTCCAGGAACACGCCATGTTGAAACGGGCCCTGGCTGCCGAGGAAGTGGAGAAACAACTTCGCGACCAGGAAACGCAAGATGCTGCGGAAAGCAAGCAGGTTGCCCAGGCCGGGTTGCTGCTTATGGCCGCCAAATACGACCAGTCGGAACAAATCATCCGCCAATATCATCCGCATCGCACGATGGTGCCGTTCTATAATGTTTTTGGCAGCGTCCATGCACGGCGCGGGGAATGGGGCCAGGCGCTGACCAACTGGGAGCTGGTCGTGCAATGTGCGCCCGACGACCACGTGGGCTATGAATTTCTCGCCCCGCTTTTGCTCCAAGTGGGCGACACCAACGGCTACAAAGATTGCCGCGAGCAAATCTTCAAGCAATTCGGCGACACCACGGACCCGAGCATCGCCGGACTAATGCTGAGGGCGAGCCTGCTTCTTCGTGTCAACACCGATCAGATGGCGGTGATCTCCAAAATGGCCGCCGTAGCCGCCAGCGTGGATACCAACAGCGATGACTATGGCAATAATCTCGTGGCATTGGGCATGGCGGATTATCGTTCCCGGCAGTACACCAATGCGATTGACGTGTTGGAGCAGGCCATGCCCCTGGACATCGGCCCGCATAGCCGCGCCGAGGCGCGCATTGTCCGGGCCATGGCGCAGTTCCAGCACAAAAAGTTGGATGTAAGCCGAAAAACCCTCGCCAAAGCCACAGACGAATTGAACGACCTGCCCAAAGAAGGTGATCTGGACGACCATTGGAACGACTGGATAGCGGCCCATGTATTGATGCGCGAAGCTACGGCGTTGATCCCACCCGAGCCGCAAAACACAAATGCTCCGCCTGCGGCACCTTCACCAAAGTGAGCGACATCACCCGCATCCTTCAATCGGTCGAATCCGGCAATCCGCAAGCCGCCGCGGAGTTGCTGCCGCTCGTGTATGAGGAACTTCGCAAGCTGGCGGCTGCCAAAATGGCCGGGGAATCGCCCAACCAAACTCTCCAGCCCACTGCCCTGGTTCACGAAGCATGGCTGCGCCTGGTCGGGAACGAAAACGTGAAATGGCAGGGGCGCGCCCATTTTTTTGGCGCCGCCGCCGAGGCCATGCGCCGCATCCTCATAGATAATGCCCGCCGCAAACAAGCACTCCGCCACGGGGGCGGGCAACAACGCCTGGACGTTGCGGATATTGAGATCGCCGCCCCGGCCAAAGAACAGGAACTACTCGCCATGGACGAGGCTTTGCAACGTTTTGACGCTGTGGACAGGCAAAAGGCCGAGTTGGTCAGGCTCCGCTATTTCGTCGGCCTTACCATCGAAGAATCCGCGGAGATCCTTGGCATCTCAGCTCCCACCGCCAAACGTTGGTGGGCGTATTCGCGCGCGTGGCTTTTCAATGAGATCCAGGATAAAGGCGGGGTGAAAAATTGATAAGTTGAGAGAAACGGCTCGCGGGTACGCTCGCCCCAACACATTCTTTACTTCAGTGTCCGTTCTTACTGAGCGGCACGGTCAGGCGCACGAGGGTCCCCTTCTCCGGCGCGGGGCCGATCTCGAAATTGCCGCCGATATCGGCCATGCGCTTGCGCATGTTGCGCAGGCCATTGCGATGTTGTTTTTCGTCGGCGCTGGAAAAACCCTTGCCGTTGTCGGCGATCTCCACGATGAAATGATGCGCCGTCAGCCGTAAGTGGACGTGCGCTTCGCCGGCCTGGGCGTGCTTAATGACGTTGTTCACGGACTCTTTAAACGCGAGAAAGATGTTGTGGCGCACGTCCGGCGCAACCGGAGTATCCGGCATCTGCGGAGGAGCATCCACGCGACAGCGGATGCCGGCCAACGCGAAAAATTCCTGGGCATATTTGATGCAATAATTGGCGATGCCTTCCAATGTGTCATTGGCCGGATTGATGGCCCAGACGATCTCATCCAGGGCGCGAGTGGTTTCGCGCGCGGTTTCACAAATCTGCTGCGCGTGCGATTCGATCTCTTCGGGCGTGTTTTTGTCGGTCTCGGCCATTTCACCGAGCAAGGAGATTTGAGTCAGGTTCGCGCCGAGCTGGTCGTGCAGGTCGCGGGCGATACGCGCCCGCTCGCGCTCCAGGGCCTGGTGTTGTTTGTGCCGATGCAATTCGCGATGCAGTTTTTGCGTGGAGATGTAACGAACAATGGCGGCGACGATCCCGAGAGTGACGACGATGACGAGGAGCGCAAACCAGGTGGTCTGCCAGAATTGCGGCTGGACGATGACGGTGAATTCTCCGGAATTGGCGTTGCTGACGCCGTCTTCGTTGTAGGCAACGACGCGGAACCGGTAATCGCCGGGAGGCAGTTTGGGATAGCGCGCCACGCGCTCGCCGCCGGCATCGGTCCAGCCGGATTGGTAGCCCTCCAATTGGTATTTGAAGCGGACGAGATTGGGAGCGGAGAAATCGAGCGCCGTGTAATGGATCTCCAAAGGAATCTCTGAGCGGCTGACGCCGGGCGCAATCGTTACAGTTTCCGCCCACGTCGAGGCGAGTGAGTTGGTGTTCTGCTCGACACCATTGACGAGGACCGATTCAATCATCACGGTGGGCGGCCGCTGATTGGTTTTCAAATCCGACGGGCTGATGCAAGCCGCGCCTTCAGTAGTGGGGAACCATAACCGGCCGTCGGTGGTGCGACTGGCGGCAGGTTGCGAACCAATGGAACATTCGCGTGTGGGCAAGCCATCTGCTTTTCCGTATGTGCGGCAAAAAACTGAATCTGTTTTGCCATCCAGGAAATCGGCGAACGCCGTTTTGGCGATGCGCATCAATCCGAAATTCGAACCGATCCACAACATATCACCATTCTCGATGATGTAACTGATGCTGTCGCTGACCAGACCATTGTGCGTGGAGAACGATTCCCATTTGCCGCCTTCAAACCGCGCCAACCCGTGCGCGAAAGTACCAACCCAAAGTGTGCCGTCACTGGCAGCGCAGAGGCATGAGATGTCATCACCGGGGAGGCTTCCCTGCCCTGCGCGATAGACAGTAAATTTGCCGTTTTGATAAAGGTCCAATCCCTGGTTCTCTGTGCCGACCCACAAGCCTCCGTTGTTATCTTCAGTGATGGCCCGGACCGAGTTTCCAGACAAACCGTCATGCGCCGTGAGCAACGTCCACTTCTGGCCATCGAAATGGCCGAGACCGTTTTGGGAGCCAACCCAAAGTTGATCATTATGATCTTCAAATAATGAAAAGATTTGCGGGCCGAGGATGGTCGCGCCGCTGACGGGAACAAATTGATTCGTTTGGAATTGATACAAACCTTCCTGATCCGTGCCGGCCCAAACCCGTTGGCTGCTGTCCACGAGCACTTCACGGGCATTGTGAGCAAGTCCAACTGGAAAATTCTGGACGGCATTGAACGTCCAATACGATGCGCCTAATGCGCCGGAGGCCAGCCACACCCCACCGCGCGCATCCGGAGAGACGGACTGAATATTTCGTTCCGGCAATCCCGGAGGCATGACGAAAAGCTTTCGTTTGATCCGGTCCAGGCCGCCGCCATCCGTGCCGGCCCACAAATTCCCCTCGCTGTCCATGCACAGGGACAGAACGTAGGGTTTCGACAACTGGTCCGAAATGTTCTGCCAATGGCCGCCGGTGTCGGCCCAGAAGATCCCTTTGCCAAGAGTGCTGACGATCAAACCGCCTTTATTGTCCTCGATCGCAGCGGTGACAGGAGTATTACCCCAGGGAAAGGAGCTGAAATTTTTTTCCAACCAGCCATTGTTCCAACCGGCTACTCGTGCCAGCGGAAAAAGGTTTGGCGCCACGACACCCTGGCGATAATACAATTGGCCTTTTTGGAAAAAATATATCCCGTTTGCCGACTCAAATAAGATCGTGCCGGAAGTGTCCTGGGTGGCATAGGTCACCGCCCCGTTGCCGGCGCCGACTGAAGAAAAGTTATGAATAATCCCATCTGCGATCATTTCCAGGCCGGAAGATTCCGTGCCGACCCAGAGGTTGGTGTCTTTGTCCTGAAAAAGAAAAACAATGCGGTCGCTGGCCAGCCCCGGGGTATTCATCTGGTTGAAGACTGTGAAACGGTTGCCATCGAAACGCACCAGGCCGTGCTGGGTGCCGATCCAGAGATAACCGTCGCCGCCCTGCAATACCGAGATGGCCTCGCTGTCCGGCAGGCCTTCTTCGACGCTCCATGAATCCACGACGAACGGAGAGTCGTCCGCCCTGGCGATCGCGCCGGGGCAAGCCAATACCAGAACCAATGCGCACGGCAGGAACCGTGCGATGGAAAGCAGCCGCAGCAGCGATAAGTTTGTTCGTGGAAACACAGCGATTTGAGGATAACAGGGGCAGTGTGCGGCAGGAAATTTTTTTTTAAAAAACGCTTGCCACCGGCCTGGGAAGGACTATGGTTGGCAGTGCCCAACGAGAACTGGGCGTTACGGCGGGCGTTGGCGATTAATCGTGTGTGTCGCCTCGCCCGCCAATCTTTTTTATGCAGCCCGTCCTCAATTATCTGAAACAAAACCAGGCACGGTTCATCGGCGAGTTGTGCGAGTTCCTCCGGTTCCCCAGCGTCTCCGCCCAACCGCAACATAATAAGGACATGCTGGCCTGCGCCGAATGGCTGGCCAATCATTGCCGGCAGATCGGACTGGATGCGAAAGTCCGCCCGACTGAGGGACATCCCATCGTGGTCGCGAAGACCCCGCGGCGAAAGGATGTTTCGCGTCCGCATTACATGGTCTATGGGCATTACGACGTTCAACCACCCGAGCCATTGGATCTGTGGAAATCGCCGCCATTCGAGCCGCGCATCGAGGGGCGGTCGCTCTTTGCGCGCGGGTCCACGGACAACAAAGGCCAGCATTTCGCGCATTTGAAGGCCGTCCAGGCCTATCTAAAAACCGGCACTCCCCTGCCTTGTGATTTGACGTTTGTGATCGAAGGCGAAGAAGAAGTCGGCAGCAAACACCTGGCGCAATTCCTGAAAGCAAACCGCGCGGAACTGGATTGTGATGCCGTGATAGTTTCCGACACGGGAATGCCCGGCAAAAAACATCCGGCGCTGACTTATGCCTTGAGAGGCATCATTGCCTTTGAGATCACGCTGGTAGGGCCGTCGCGCGACCTGCACTCGGGAATATTCGGCGGCGCAGTCGATAATCCGGCGATGGCGCTCAGCCAATTGCTGGGTAAACTGCGGGACAAGAACGGGCGCGTCGCCATCCCCCACTTTTACGACGACGTGGAGCCGCTCTCGGCGTATGAGCGTTCTGAATTCAAAAAGCTGCCGATGACAGACCGGGAACTACAAAAGTTACTGGGCGTAAAAAAATTGTTCGGCGAACGCGGGTTCACGGCCACAGAACAGCGCAGTGCGCGCCCCACGTTTGAGATCAACGGCCTGACGAGCGGCTACCAGGGTGAAGGAACCAAGACCATTGTGCCGTCGCTGGCGCGCGCGAAGATCACCTGCCGCCTGGTGCCAAACCAAAGGCCGGAGCGCATCCGGAAAATCGTTTGCGATCACCTGAAGAAAATCTGCCCGCCGACGGTACAGATCAAGATCGACGCCGGACATGGGGCGGAAGCGTACATGGTCTCGCCGACCAGCAAAGAGGCGCAGGCGGCGCTACGGGCATTGCGCAAGGCGTTTGGCTGCGAGCCGGTGTTACTCCGGGAAGGTGGGTCTATTCCCATCGTAAACGATTTTAAAAAAGTGCTCGGCGCGGACACGCTCCTGTTGGGCCTGGCGCTGCCGGAAGATAACGCCCACTCGCCGAACGAAAAATTCGACCTGGATAATTTTGAGAACGGCCAGCGCATGAGCGCCTTTCTGTGGCAGGAGCTGACGTCCGCATAATGCCATGCAGCCGGTGCTTTCCAAGCTGAACCACACGAACGGCCCCAGGCTGACCAAAATCCGAATCATTCTCGCATTGGCCATCGCGGTATTCACGGATGGACTGCAATTGTTGCTCGGGCCGCTCGGATGGGCGTTTATTGACGATATTATCGATGTCATCGCAATGATTTTGACCAGTTTGGTGCTCGGCTTTCATTGGCTATTGTTGCCGACGTTTGTATTAAAGCTCATCCCATTAGCGGATGATTTACCCACATGGACGGCATGTGTGGCTGCGGTCATCGTGCTGCGCAGGCGCGAACAGCGGAAAGTTCCCCCGGTTCAGGCGGAGAAGCCGACGATTGAAATCTGATTGAAAATCGTCCCTGCTCACGGCAAATTGATGTCATGACAAAGTCTGTTTTTAGCGGTCCCGTTTACGTAGTACGCGACAACATCGATACCGACCAGATCATCTCGGCGCAATATCTCGCCCTCGTGCCGACGATTCCCGATGAATACGAGAAGCTCGGCAGCTATGCATTGGCGGGATTGCCGGAATCCCTTTACAAGACGCGCTTCATCAAGGACGGCGCGACGGACAGCGACTATCCCATCGTCGTGGCCGGACGCAATTTCGGCTGCGGCAGCTCGCGCGAACACGCGCCGATCGCCCTCGGTTCGGCCGGATGCAAGCTGGTGCTCGCGGAAAGTTTTGCGCGCATTTTCTTCCGCAACTCGGTGGCCACCGGCGAACTTTATCCCTGCGAACTTACCGAACGCCTTTGCGACACGCTCAAGACGGGCGACGTCGTGACCGTGGACCTGGATGCGCAAACCGTAACGGTGAAAGACACGGGCAAGGTGTTTAAATTCAAACCGCTTGGCGATGTCCGGCCGGTGGTGGACGCGGGCGGATTGTTCAATTACGCGCGCCAGAGCGGGATGATCTCGAAGTAGGAGCAAATCATGACCGCGACTTCGGCTTATGAGCAACGAGTCGTGGAAATCCTGCGCGAGTTGGGGGTTGAGGAGATTTACGCGAAGAGAAAGCCCGTTATCGAGGCTGACGAACTTGTTTCCGTGGGCCTGGATATTTATGGGCGAGAACAAAAACTCGCTCCCGGCGCGGCAAAAGCCTGGCAGGAAATGAGGTCGGCAGCGGAAAGTTTGGGGATCACATTGCAACTTGTTTCGGCTTTTCGAAACGTGGATTACCAACATCAAATCATCAAACGTAAATTGGCAGCCGGCCAGAAAATGGAGGAAATCCTTCGGGTCAGCGCACTCCCGGGTTATAGCGAGCATCACACCGGCAAAGCCATCGACCTCACAACTCCCGGCTGCGAGACGTTGACCGGGGAATTTGAGAAGACTAAAGCGTTTGGCTGGCTTGGAGAAAACGCAGCGCAATTCCGATTCACGATGAGTTATCCTCGTGGCAATAAAGTTGGGGTCATTTATGAACCATGGCATTGGGCGTTTCAGGGCGCAGATTGAACGGAACATATGGCTTACCCGCTTCTCCTCCCCTGCCCCCGCTCACTGAAAGTTTTTCGCGGGACGTTTACATTCTCAAAGCCAGGACCGTCCGCAACCATCAAAGCAGTTCGCAGCGATTCTGCGCCGGATCATCCTGAAGGTTACAACCTGGTCATTTCCAAAAATGGAATTGAGGTCGGTTTTCGAGAAGCCGGTGGCCTGCGAGCGGCTGCAGCAACATTGCGGCAATTGCTGAGACAGTATGGACGCCGCTTGCCCTGCCTGAAGATCCGCGATTGGCCGGATTTTTCACGCCGAGGCGTCATGCTGGATATTTCACGCGGACGTGTGCCAAAACTGGAGACACTACTCAATCTGGTTGAGGAATTGGCAAAATTTAAAATCAATGAACTCCAGCTTTATACCGAACACACCTTTGCCTATCGCAAATACAAATCGGTCTGGCAAAGCTGGGGTGCGCTGACTCCAAAAGAAATCCATACCCTCGACAAGCGCTGCCAGAAACTGGGTATTGATCTGGTTCCCAACCAAAATTCATTCGGCCACCTGCGCTATTTTCTTGAACATCCGAAGCTCAAGAAGCTGGCGGAAGTATCCGGGCCTTACGAGGACGCCAGTGGCGAGTTTGTCCGCCGCCCAACAACGCTTGCGCCGATTCATCCGGGCACCATTCCATTTTTACGCGGGCTGTATGAAGAATTGCTGCCAAATTTTTCGAGTAAACGATTCAATGTCGGCTGCGATGAGACCTGGGATTTGGGCCGGGGCCGAAGCCAAAAACTCTGCGAACGCATTGGCAAAGGCGCGGTCTATCTGAATTTCTTGGAGAAGATACATCGGGAGGTTTCCACTCGTGGTAAAACCATGATGTTTTGGGGCGACATCATCCTGAAATATCCAAAACTGATCCGCGCCTTGCCGAAGAATGCCATCGCCTTGAATTGGGGATACGAGGCAAATCATCCGTTCCAGCGGGAGGCAGCGAAATTTGCCAAATCAGGGATCTCTTTTTACGTTTGCCCGGGCACTTCAACCTGGCAGACACTAATCGGACGGCATGACAATGCGCTGGCAAATCTTCGTGCTGCGGCGACCGCCGGCAAAAAGTTTGGTGCGAAAGGCTATCTCATCTGCGATTGGGGCGACGGTGGACATCCGAATCCATTGGCGGTGAGTTGGCCGATGTTCGTTGCGGGAGCATCGTTGGCATGGAATTCAAAGGGCTTCGACAAATCAAAACTCGCGCCGGTTCTGGATCGAGATATATATGGAAGTTCCGGGATTGCACAGGCGGCACTCAAATTTGGCATGGCCCATAAGAAACTTGGAGTGAACGCCGCCAACGAAACTCCCCTCGGAACTGTCATCGCCGCGCCGAAGCCGGAGGAGCGCGAACTGTTTTGCCGGAATGGCCTGAAATGGTTCTCGAAGATCAAAACAAGCAGGATTAAGGCGGCCCTTAAAGAAATTGAGAAGCAGCGCGCCATTTTGCTTAAAACCAAAACCTCTTCGTTATCAGGCAAAACACTCGTTCGCGAACTGGACCTTGCCGCCCGCATGGCGGTGCAGTCGTGTAAGTTCATGCTCTGGCAACAGGCGGCATCTGCGGGAAGGAGCACCGAAGCCAAAAAAATGTCAGCCGTTGCGACTCGTGAATTAAAAAGTTTGCAAAAGGATTTCAATACCTTTTGGCCAACCCGGAATAAAGCGACACCCAAACATTGCCCGGAATTTCTACAATGGCGGATTGATGATTATCGGCGCGGACTACCGGTTCACATGTAGCCGGGGAGAGATTGGTGGCGGCACGGGAATTTTCGGCGGTTGAGCCCGGACCTGAACGGGAGGTTCGGCAATCGGAATTTCTCTCTGAGACTTTGTGCCGATATTTTCCGTGGCACTTGAGACCATGCTCCCCGCCTTCATCGCTACTTCGCCGATCTTCATGTCCGGGAATTTCATTTCCCCGATCTCAAAATCCTTCAATCCGCTAAGTGTGCCGGTTCGGTCCAAATAAGGTTTCGCGGACTGCATTTCCAACTGCAATACTTCGTAACCGTTGACGATCCAATCCAGCTTGCCCGTCTCGATATCGATCAAAAATCCATGCACCGGAATTCGCGGCCCGATGAGCGGGCTGTGCCGGACGAAGTCGCAAGCCTTGAGGATGTTCTGCCGTTCGCTGGCGAACATCCCGAAGAAATCATTCAAGTTGTCGGGCAACGCATGACGGTCGATACCCTGCTCTTTGAGCTTCTCCAGCAGTTGCATGGCCGTCGTTTTGGCAACTTGGCAGTCAGTGTGACCGATGATGGCGATCTCTTTGCCGCCTTTGACCGCGCAAGCCAGCGCAAGACTGCGCATGGTGCTGGAGAGCGGCCCGGTGATGATATTGCCGGCATTGCGCAACCAGATGAACTTTTCGGCAGGCAAGGCGAGAGCGTTCGGGAAAAAGGCGTTGAGGCGCGGGTCGATGCAGGTCAGGGCAATGACCGGCAATTCGTCCGCGAAATCCCCCGGATGCAGCCCGGCATCCTGGTCGCCAGCGACAGCGCGATGGTTCGCGTCCACGATGGCTTCAAAGAGGCGCATAGGTGCTAGAGTTTGAATTCTTCGGAAGCGACGACGAGCAGTTTGGTCTCGGCGTCGGCGATTTTCCGGTCACTGGAAAGGGAATCCTCCAATACGCCGTAAGCCGCCCGGCGCAATACCGGCGTGGGAAAAGTTTTGGCGATATCGCCAATATACTTGCGGGTAGCTTCCAGCGAGATGTTATATTTCCGGGCGCGGGCAAAGCTCGCATCGAGAAAATACTGCCGGGCGCTTTCGGATCCGAAGTTGATGGAATCCAACACGCGCCGGGCCTTCTCATCCTCGATCAGGTCCAGGTTGTTGTCGGCGTACATGCCGAGCACCAGGAGATCCACGAGGCCTTTTTTCTGTTCGTCGGTAAATTCAGTTGAACTCATAACCAATACTAAACCGTCCTTTTCCATGGTTGCAAGGGCGGCGATTCAAATGCCGGAGGCAAGGGCGGTGCTTTAGGCATTAGAAACCAAAGCGCCAAATAGACAATCACGCCAGCAAACGCGGTAAAAATGGTGGCCAGCACCCAAACAACTCGAGTTCTGGCCGGTGACCACCCCAAATACTCCGCCAACCCTCCGCAAACGCCGGCGATCAAGCGGTTGTTGTGTGAACGGCACAGCTTCATTGTTTCTTATCACTCTTATCGTCGTCTTTGCCCATCGCCTTCTTCAGGGCGGGCACCTGTTCCAGGAGCTTGTCAAATTTCACTCCCGTCAGGCTTTCCAGGATGGGTGGCAACTGGCTGATGATGGTGGTCACGTCGCCGGTCAATTTGCTCGCGCCGCCGCCGGGACCATTGCCGCTGTTGATGATGACCATTTTCTCCATCTTGGAGAGTGGTTCGCTGATCTTGCCGGCCACGTCGGGCAGGACGCGCACAATCATCTCGATGACCGCCGCCTCGTTGTATTGCTTGAACGACTCGGCTTTGGCGAGCATGGCAGAAGCCGTGGCTTTGCCCTGGGCTTCGATGACATCCGCCTGGGCCAAACCGCGCGCCTTGTTGGCTTCTGCTTCGGCAACACCCGTCGCCTTCGTGACATCTGCTCCGGCAAAACCCGTCGCCTTCGTCGCTGAAGCGGACCCCGCAGCCTCGGTCTCCAATTGGAATTTTCTGGCGTTGGCCAGCGTTTCTACCCGATAACGCTCGGCGTCGGCCGGTTTCTGCACCGTCGCTTCCAGCTCACGCTGTCTGCGCAAAATTTCCTGTTGTTGCAGTTCGATCTGCTTCTGCTTCTCGACAATGCTCACCTGCACTTCTTCGGCCTTCACCAACTGGCCGGTCTTGAATTTCTGCAGATCATAGGCCAGGTCGGCCTGGGCTTTCTGCTGGTTCACCGTGGCCTGGTATTGGGCGACATTGGATTGGTAATCGCGTTGCGCCTCGGCAATTTTCGTATCGGCGGCAAATTGCGCTTCCTGTCCGGCCTGCTTGGCCTGCGCGGACCGGATCTGTGAATCACGGTCAGCCTCGGCCTGGGCGATGATGGCGTCGCGCTTGACCTGGGCAATGCGCGGTTTACCGAGGGCATCGAGATAGCCCTGGCCGTCCCGGATATCGCGAATGGTGAAACTCACGATGGCCAATCCCATGTTGGCCATGTCACCGGCGGCGACCTCCTGCACTTTTGAAGCGAAGGCGTCGCGGTTCTGGTAAATTTCCTCAACGGTCATCGTGCCGAGAATCGCGCGCAAATGGCCTTCGAGCGTTTGCGTGGCGATGTTGCGGATCTCATCCTGCGATTTGCCCAGGAACTGTTCCGAAGCAGTCGAGATGGAAATATCATCGCCCTTCACCTTGGTCTGTGCCACGCCGTCCACGCGCACGGGCACGCCTTTGCTGGTATAGACTTCGGGCGTCTGCACATCGATCGTCAGCAATTCGAGCGAGAGGAGGTCGACCTTTTCGATGACGGGAATGACAAAGGTGCCGCCGCCTTTGACGACACGAAACCCGCGGTTCATTACCTGGCCGTTGGGATCGACATAACGATGTTTACGTCCAGAGACGATGAGGACCTGGTTGGGGCCTACCTTGGTATAGCGGCTGGCCCAGATCGCCATGAAAATAATGATGACAAGGACGATCCCGAAAACTGCGACGACCAGGATGCCCACGCCGGGTGCAATCTCTGAAAGTAAGGGTGTGAAGTGCATATGAGTATTGTTTTTCCGCGGTCAGGTTGGTTGGACGTAGAATTGTGAACCGACGACTCGAACGATCTTTACGGATTGTCCTGTGGCAACGGCGGCGCCCTTCTCTTCACGCGCCGGCGCCGTATAGCGGGAGCCGGACTGCACATAGGCGATTTCGCCGACGCCATTGGCGGGGATCGGACTGATGATGGTGGCCGGTTGGCCGAGCATCTGTCCGACGCGTGATTCGCTCGAGCTTTGCAGCGTCTTAAAAAGCGCTGCAAACAAAAAGAAAACTCCGATGGCAATGGCCATCGCTCCCAGGATAGAGAGCGGCGCGCTGATCCAAACGCTTTTCGTGGCGTTAATGCTTGAAAAGATCATTCCCAGGCCGCCCAGGGCTGTGATGAAGGAGGCAACGGTTGTGGGACTGAAGACCGAGATGCCCGGCATGTCCGCCTCTTCAAAACCCACTTCCGCATGCCCGCTGGCGCCGATCTCTGACGGCGGCGCTTCATGCCCGCCAAAGATATGGCCAAGAAATGCGCTGAAGATGGTGAACATCAGGCCCACCCCGAAGCAAACTGCGTAGATCAAAAATACTGTGCTCATAAACGCCTCACTGATTCGCTGTTGATAGCCATTAAACTCCCCGTTTCCCCGCAGCGCAAGCGGGAAAATCGGCTGCATTCTGGATTGTTCTTCTGCACACTCTCATTCAACTACAGATCGCCTGCACGTGCATTTATAATTTGGGGGAGAATTTGGAATCGACGTCATTTTGGCTGCCCCATTGGGCTTGCCATTTCTGGCGTCCTTGCCCATTTTGGCATCATGCAATCCCATGAGCTGCTACGCGAAATTTTTGAAAAGCGCAAACCCAAGGAAATCGCCGCCGACCTGGGGCTTTCGGCCTCGATGATCTATAAATGGGCCGAGCCAAACGTCGCCGGGAGCGGCATCGGGAACCCCCTTGACCGCATCGAGGCGTTGCTCAAAAGCACCGGGGACCATCGTCTTGTCCAATGGATCTGCCAGCGCGCGGGCGGGTTCTTCATCCTGAATCCAAAAAATGCGCCTCACCCTCATTCTCTGATCCCCGCCACCAACCAGATCGTCCAGGAATTTGCGGACCTGCTGCATGTCATCGCTGCCGCGACGGCGGATGAGAAGATCACCACCGCTGAAACCAAAGAGATCCGCGCCCGTTGGGAGGCGTTGAAATCCGTCACCGAAGGATTTGTCAGCAGCTGTGAGAACGGGGATTTCGCGGCCATCCGTGAAAAGCATGGCAAACATGCCGCGGCTCCGGTTCAGCAGTTGCGGGCGTAATCCAACTTGTTTTTCGGGCGCTTCAGTTTAGATTGGTCGCATGAAGAACGACGTGGTTTCCGTGCAAATACGCGGAATACTTCCCGCCCCCAGCGGTTGCGCGCTGTTTGTCGGCAACGACCAGAAAGTTTTTGTCATCAATGTTGAACCGCAGATGGGCGCCGTCATCGGGATGTTCCTGCGCCAACAACCGAAGGAACGGCCCCTCACCCACGATTTGATCAACCGGATCTTTCAAGGCTTTGGCATCAGCGTCGAACGGGTCGTGATCACCGACCTGAAAAATTCCACCTATTTCGCACGGCTCATCCTGCAGCAACAGAATGAACTGCAAACGGCCCGGAAAATCGTCGAGGTGGATGCGCGCCCCAGTGATTGCCTGGCGATCGCGGCCGCGCAAAAGAAACCGATTTTCGTCTCCGCGCCGCTCTTCCAGCAGGTGGAGGACATGAGCGAAGTCCTCAACCGCATCAATGAGACCGGAAGCGAAGCCTCCGAATAATCATGCCTGCCTCCAAGATCCCATCTGTGGGGCTTATTTGCGGGGATGACGAGTTCGCAGTAAAAAAGCGCGCCAAAGAACTTTACCAGGCCTGGAGCAGTGAATTGGGCGGGATGGACCATGAGATCATCGACGCCACGGTCTCCAACAGCGGCGACGCTTTAAACCGCATCGCAAAGCTTCGCGAAGCCCTGCAAACCCTTCCTTTTTTTGGGTCCGGAAAAGCCGTCTGGCTGCGCGATTGCAATTTTTTGGGCGATGAACGGGCCGCCAGCGCGCAAGCTGTGACTGAAACTTTGAACGAGCTGGCCGACGAATTGAAGAACTTCAAGTGGGAGAACGTGCGCCTGCTCATCAGCGCGGGCAAGGTGGACAAACGCAAAACATTTTACAAAACCCTTGATAAGATCGGGACGGTTGAAAGCTTCGACGCCCTGTCAGCCGATGACCGGGATTGGGTCGAGCGCGCCGAAATGTCAGCGCGCAGCGCCATCCGGGAATGCAAGAAAGATATCTCCGAGGAGGCGTTATCAGAACTGATCGCCCGGGTCGGCCCGAATACGCGCCAATTGGAGACGGAGATCGAAAAACTATCTGTTTTCACCGGCGACAGGAAGACCATCGAGTTCACGGATGTGACGGCAATTTGCTCCCGGAATAAAACGGCGAAGGCCTTCGCCCTGGGCGATGCGCTGGGCGACCGCGACCTGCCGCGCCTCCTCAAACGGCTGGATGAAGAACTGTGGGAAGTCAAATTTGAGAAGGACAAGTCAGAGATAGGCCTGCTTTACGGATTGATCTCAAAAATCCGGGCGATGTTGCTGCTCAAGGAGATGGTCCGCGAAGGATGGGTCAAGCCGGACATGGATTACAACCGGTTCAAGTCCCAACTGGAGCGGGTTCCCAAAGACAAAATGCCCGCGGACAGGAAATTCAACCCCCTCGCTTTGAATCCTTATGTTCTTTACAAAGCCCTGCCGCAGGTGAAAAAATATTCCTTGAGCGAATTGGTCAACGCCATGGATCTATTGTTGCGTTGCAACCAGCGGCTCGTCGGCAGTGGTTTGGACGAAGCGCTGGTTTTGCAGCAAACTCTCATCCAGATCGCCGCGCCACAGGCGACCGCGGCTTAAATTTAGAATTTTTGATATGACACAGTCCGCAAGTTTGTCGGTACTAGTCGGCAAGGATTTTGCCTGCGTGAAGATCACCGGGCGCGCTAATTTCACGTTCAGCCCTGACTTCAAAGCCCTGCTGACGGGATTGATCCAGAAGGGTTATAAGCATTTCCTCATCGATTTGTCCGAGTGTTTGCTCATGGACAGCACGTTTTTGGGCACGCTGGCTGGCTTTGGGCTTATGACCAATCCGAACGCGCCTACGCATTCTGATATCGAGCTTTACAACCCCAGCGCCCGTGTCGCCGAATTGCTGGAAAATCTCGGTGTTATTGAATTGTTCAAAGTGATCAACGGCCCCATGCATTTGCCCGGCGAATGTTCAGCGGCCAGGACCGAACAGAGCGAACATTCCCGCGAAGAGATCACCCGCACCTGCCTGGAGGCCCATAAGGCGCTGATGGCCGCCAACCCGCAAAACGTCGTGCGTTTCAAGGATGTCACGCAATTCCTGGCGGAAGACCTGAAGAACCTTCAAAAATCGTCTTAAGCTCAAGCCGGCGCCGGAGATGGCGATCCAAGTCCGGGCAACGTCGGCGGCACGGCTTTGGGTGGCGTCTCAGGCAATGGAGTGCCCGCGGGCGCCCCGAGCAGTGGACCGGGATTGGAAGGCGGCGCCGGTGGCGGCGTAAATTTTCCGGTGCGGACAATTTCCTCCACCTGCGAGCCATCCAATGTCTCGTATTCAAGCAGCGCGTTGGCGATCATCTCGAGTTTGTCGCGATGCGTGTTGATGAGTTCTTTCGCCGTGTTATTGGCCTCGTCAATGATGCGCTTTACCTCGGCGTCAATGTCCTGCGCCGTCTGCTCGCTGTAATCCTTGGCGCGCGTCATCATATCGCGTCCCAGGAACACGTATTCCGGGCTGTCGCCGTATAAAACATTTCCGAGCTTCTCGCTCATGCCCCAGTGCATGACCATCGCCTTGGCCAACTGCGTGGCCTGCTGGATGTCCATGGATGCGCCGCTGGAAATGTCTTCGGTCACAAATTCTTCCGCGATGCGCCCACCCATCGTCATGATGATGGTGTCAATGGCCTGTTTGCGGCGCATGTTCAACATGTCTTCCTTCGGCAAGGACATCGTCACACCCAAGGCGCGTCCGCGCGGGATGATGGTCACCTTGTGGAGGGGATGCGTGTGCTTGAGCAAAACACTGACGAGCGCATGGCCCGCTTCGTGCCAGGCTGTGGCGCGCTTCTCCTCATCGCTCATCGCCATGCTGCGGCGCTCGCGTCCCCAGCGCACTTTATCGCGCGCTTCTTCCAATTCACTCATGCCAACGGCTTTTTTGCCGAGGCGCGCCGCCAGCAAAGCGGCTTCGTTCAAAAGATTCGCCAGTTCCGCGCCGGAATAACCCGGCGTGCCGCGCGCGATGATCGAAAGATCGGTGCTCGGCTCCAGTTTGACGTTCTTCGCATGGACTTTGAGGATTCCCTCGCGTCCACGGACGTCCGGCAGGTTCACCACGACCTGGCGATCGAAACGGCCCGGCCGCATCAACGCCGGGTCGAGTACGTCCGACCGGTTCGTCGCCGCGATGATGATGATCCCTTCCTGGGTGTCAAAGCCATCCATCTCCACGAGCAACGCATTCAACGTCTGCTCGCGCTCGTCATTGCCGCCGCCAAGCCCATGGCCGCGCTGGCGGCCCACGGCGTCGATTTCGTCGATGAAAATCAAGCACGGCGTATTGCGGCGCGCCTGCTCGAACATATCGCGCACGCGGCTCGCGCCCACGCCCACGAACATTTCCACAAAATCGGAACCGCTGATGCTGAAAAAGCTCGCATCCGCCTCGCCGGCGATGGCCTTGGCCAAAAGCGTTTTGCCCGTTCCGGGCGGCCCGATCATCAGGACACCCTTCGGGATCCGGCCGCCGAGTTTCTGGAACTTTTTCGGGTCTTTCAAAAATTCGACCAGTTCGGAAACTTCTTCGATGGCTTCATCCACGCCGGCGACGTCCTTGAACGTGATCTTATTGCGGTCCTTGGCCAGCAGGCGCGCCTTGCTCTTGCCGAAGCTCAACGCGCCTTTGCCGGCGATCTTGATCTGCCGGATGAAGAAAAACCAAAACAATACGCCGATGCCCAGGAACAGCAAAAGCTCATAACCGATCTGCGAAAGCATCGGGTTCATTT